>Ga0209702_10002911_pt1 | contig 28379 bp, 19 predicted proteins | sample FRY01_FD_187210 | JGI IMG/M metagenome (GOLD analysis project Ga0209702, IMG submission 187210) | Freshwater microbial communities from Lake Fryxell liftoff mats and glacier meltwater in Antarctica - FRY-01 (SPAdes) (version 2) | ecosystem: Environmental > Aquatic > Freshwater > Ice > Glacier... | reverse complement strand
TGGACTAACATCAATTCACACAACCACAACAAAACACTTGATAAAGACAATACACGCCACTAATGTATTTAGTGCTGATACATCATTTAATTTATCATGGGTTGATACGTCAGCAACTGAAACTTTTCATATGGCTTTTAATGTGACAATCCCACAAGGTTCTAGTTTCCAAGCTTTAGATGGGACCTTTACCTTAGATAATAACGATTACATACAATCCAATAGTGGTAACGCTAACGCAATTGATTTATCAATATCATACATGGAGATTACAAATACCGAGGGTTAATATGAAAGCATTAGTAGTTTCAGGTGGTGGTAGTAAAGGGGCATTCGGTGGTGGTGTCGCACAATACCTTATTGAGGAACAACACAGAGACTATGATTTATTTATTGGTACTTCAACTGGAAGTTTATTGGTTCCCTTTTTGGCTATAAAAGAATTAGATAAATTAAAGGAAGCATATACAAATGTGACACAAGAAAAAATATTTAAGATTAATCCATTTAAAATTAAAAAAGATGTTAATGGGTCAACTAAAATTGGTATTGACTATCTTAATGTGTTATATAATGTTGTGTTCAGAAGGAAAAACGCTTTTGGTGACGCATCTAACCTAAGGAATTTAATTAATGAATTCATGACTGAACGTGATTTTGAAATCATAAAGTCATCTAATAAAGAAGTTTTATCCTGTGTTACTAATATGACTTTAGCACAAACCGAATACAAATCAATTAATAATTATGGTTGGAATGATTTTGGTGATTGGATGTTGGCTTCATCGACAGTACCCCCGTTTATGGAACCTGTCACTAAGGGTGGTTACGATTATGCAGATGGTGGTATTTTAGAAAGTATTCCACTACAAGAGGCTATTAATAGAGGAGCAACCGATATTGATGTTATTGTATTAAAAAAAGAATTTTCTTCATTAACACCTGAAAGAATTAGAAACCCATTTCATTATTTACTTCGTTCGTTGGATTTAATGATGAATGAAATATCTCGTGACGACATTCGTTTAGCTAATCTAAAAGCGGAATTAAAAGGTGATGTTAAGATTAACTTTTATTATACACCTAGAAAATTAACCAACAATGCATTAATCTTCAATAAAGATACAATGACCGAATGGTGGGAAGAAGGTTTTGAATCAGCTAAATCACAATTCTATAAATCATATGAATTAATTGGTAGACGTAAACCTAAACTAATATTTGATGGTACTATCGGACTAAACAGTTAATCCTCATTATAGATATCTTTGGGGTCAATACATTTGTCCCTAATCAACTTTTCAACAAAAGCGAACATCTTTAACCCATTTTCTTCACAATATTTTTTTAAAATCGTATGTGTTGCTGGTGTTATTTTCAAGTTTTTTATCCTTTTCATTAGTGTTTTCTTTATAAGTATGTCAAAAGGTAGAAACTTATCATACTAATTATTGAGTATTCTACTCAATAACAATTCTTTTGGGTTTATCGATTATATTTATTATTAAATAACTACTTAAAAAAAAAACAAATCAATGGCAGGTAAAATATTCGTATCACCAGGTGTATTCACTTCAGAAACAGATTTAACTTTTGTTGCACAACAAGTTGGTGTAACAACATTAGGTCTTGTGGGTGAAACCGTGAAAGGTCCAGCTTTCGAACCAATCTTCATATCAAAATATGATGAGTTCACAGCAATCTTCGGTGGGTTAAACGCAAAAAAGGATTCAAACAATAAACCAAGATATGAGTTATCTTACATCGCGAAACACTACTTAACTGAATCAAACCAATTATTCGTAACAAGAATTTTAGGGTTGAATGGTTATGATGCTGGTTCAGCGTGGATGTTAACAACAATAGCTAATTATGACCCAAGTACTATATCAGCTGGGGTATCATCAACTTTTACAGCATCATTTACTGGGTTAACTTATAATAACTTCGATAACGCTGATGCTAAATTTCTATATGATGAAGGCCTATTTCCAAATGGACCGACTTCGTCTGGTGTGGCTGTCCCAAATGATGTAACTACATACCCAGAAGGTATTGTGTTTGATAAAACTAGTGGTACAGCATTTACTGGTGTATCAGTAACAATGGGTATTGGATTAGGTGTAACTGGTGGAACTTCTGGTATTGTTAGTGGTACTGTTACTACATACACAGCGACAGCTTACACTGAGTATAACAATGTAGTGGTTGCTATGTTAAGGTCAAGAGCTGACCACGTTAGTGATGTACTTAAATTTAGAACTAACCCGACTACGGGTCTTAATATGGGTAACACAACATCATTATTAACTAACCCATTAGCCTCATTCACTTTATCAGCAACGACATCAGCAACGTCAGTTACAACAGAATATACGGTATCATTAGATTCAACATCAAGTAATTACATATCTGGTGTATTTGGTGTATCTTGTCAAGATAAATCAACTGGTGTGTTTGTTGAAGAAATTTATCCTGAAATGTTAGAGGATATGATTTCTAATAAATACATTTTAGGTATCAATGGTTCTGTTACACAAACAAATAACTTTGAAAATTACAAACAAGGATACCAAACACCTGAAACACCGTGGATAGTTTCTGAGTTACGTGGTTCTGAAGTTCAAAAACTTTTTAAATTAATATCTATTTCAGATGGTTCATCAGCTAATAAAGAAATTAAAGTATCTATACAAAACATTAGACCAAGTGATAAATCATTTGACGTTGTTGTAAGAGAATTTAATGATTTAGATGCTAGACCAACAATATTAGAAAGATTTAGTAAATGTAACATGGACATAACTTCTAACAACTACATCGCTAGAAGAATTGGTACCGCTGATGGTGAAAACGTATTAAGAAGTAAATATGTTATGGCTGTTGTTAATGAGAACGCTTCAATTGATATGTTCCCATCTGGTTATGAAGGATTTATTGTAAGAGATTACCCTGGTTCTATTCAAGCACCATACATCGATTACAAAACAACTTACAACCCAACAAACGAAAGAATTAAAAAAGTATACCTAGGTATTTCAGATACAACAGGTATTGACCAAACATTATTTAATTGGAAAGGTTATACTAACGATAATTCACCTAGTCAATGGTCGGCAACAACTAAAGGTTTCCATATGGATTCTGGAGCTACTGTCGCTGGTAATTACGCCGTTGGTAGTCTTGAATTTAGAAGTGAAGCTGGAATTGAAGGAACTGATTACGAATCAATATCCGCAAGAAAATTCACCCTAGCAATGCAACTAGGATGGGATGGTTGGGATTGTTACAGAACATCTAGAACAAACACTGATAAATATAAAGTTGGTAAACCTGGTTATATAGCTGGAACAAATGACGGACAATTTAAGTTAATTACTTCAACTGAGGGTACATCTGATTATTACGCTTACCTTGATGGTTTAGATACATTTAGAAACCCTGAATCGGTTAATATTAATATATTCGCAACACCAGGTATTGATTACACCGATAACTTAGGTTTAGTAAATGAAGCTATTGATTTAATTGAAGAAGATAGAGCTGATTCATTATATGTTTGTACAACCTCGGAAGGTGTTACTTATAACAATACGTCAAGTACAACTGGATTAGGGTTCTCAACATCTGACATCTCATCAACAACGGATATGGTTGATTTATTAGATATAGCTGACATCGACTCAAACTACACATGTACATATTGGCCATGGATACAAGAGAGAGATTCTGAAAACACAGTTAATGTTTGGTTACCACCAACATTAGAAGTGGTAAGAAACATTGCCTTAACAGACAACGTTGCTTTTCCATGGTTCGCTGTTGCTGGTTATTCAAGAGGTCTTACTAAAGCTATTCAACCAAGAGTTAAATTAACTGAGGATGATAGGGATACATTATACGAAGGTAGAATTAATCCAATGGCTTATTTCTCTGACGAAGGTACAATCATTTGGGGTAATAAAAACCTACAAGTTAAAGATTCATTGTTAGATAGAATTAACATAAGAAGATTGTTGTTACAAGCACGTAAATTAGTGTCAGCTGTAGCGGTAAGATTATTGTTCGAACAAAACGACCAAATCGTAAGAAGTCAATTCTTAAATTTAGTTAACCCAATTATGGATAACATTAGAAAAGAAAGAGGTCTTGTTGACTTTAGAGTAGTACTTTCTGATGACCCTGAGGAAATAGATAGAAATGAAATGAGGGGTAAAATCTTCTTGAAACCAATTCCAACATTGGAGTTCATCGAGGTTGAATTTAATGTAACCCCAACAGGTGCATCATTTGATAACATCTAAAATAAAATAACAATTAACCCGTGGTTGGAAGACCATGGGTTTTTTCTAGAATTATAACATATTTATTATACAAAAGACAACTATGGGTAAAATTATAAAAAAAGGTGACATCACTAACCTTATTGAATCTACAATGAGAGAAGCTGGTTTGTTAAAAGAAGAAAAATTAACTGGTAAACAAGGTAAGTTAGATGTAAATAGTAATGGTAAGATTGACGCGACAGACTTTAAAAAACTTAGAAAAGGTAATGATAAAGAACTTGATGAAAACGTTGTTAGACATGTGGTTAATTCTCATGAGGAAATGATGGATATGGGTAAGGGTACACTATGGAGTCTAATAACAAAAGATGAAAAAGCACAGTACGACCAATTTGTTGATAAGTTTGGACAGATTGTTATTTACAAAAATGGTGATAAAAAAGTTGCTTGTGTTGGTGGTAATTGTTATAAAGACAATGATTACGATGTATCACGAGTAGAAGCAGCACAATATTTAGGTATCGATTCATTAGATGTGTTAGATGTTGATAATGGTATTGACCCTGTCAATGAATCAACAAACAGATTAGCTAACCAAGCGTCTAAACATAATATAATTAGTGAAAACCTTAAAAAAGATTTAGCCTCATTCAATAAAATAATTAACTACAAATACTAATACATAAAAAAAATGGCAACAAGATACAAAGTAACAAAAGAACAAGTTGAGAAGTTGGTTGAAAACTTCGTAACAGAAGCTGCAGCTTCTGAAGCAACAAAACACTTAAATGGTTCCGAAGGTGGAGTTATGGTTGAAAAAAGACCTAATAGTGGTGGAACACCACCTAAGAAGGATTTTGGTCGTAATGACGCAAAGAAACATTCAGCTGAAGCTAAGAAACATGTAAGTGGTTCTGTAAGTGGTGACATGGTAGATGAAAGACAAAACACACCAAAAGCTAGTGAAGTTAACCCAGGTAGTAAAAAAGAAAAAAAGACACAACCTAGAGATGTTAAAAAACATATAAGTGGTTCGGTATCTGAAAACTTAGAAGAAGGTATATTTAGTAGAAAACCTAAAAGTGATGAAGAAGCTCGTGAAAAAGGAATTGAATTCGCAAAGAAAAACCCAAGTAAAATAAAAGTTCATAATCTGCTAAAAAGTAAGGAACAAAAAACAAAATTTTTAATATTCTTAGGTTATAACCCTGGTACAGCTTACCAAACATGGGATGTTAATGCAACCGCTCCTGATGGTTCACAAGGATATTTTGTTGACTCTACACAATACAGTGGTCAAGGTTCAGGTGGTAACGCTGGTATGGCAGAAGGTATATTTAGTAGAAAACCTAAAAGTGATGAAGAAGCTCGTGAAAAAGGAATTGAATTCGCAAAGAAAAACCCAAGTAAAATAAAAGTTCATAATTCTTTAAAAAGTAAGGAACAAAAAACAAAATTTTTAATATTCTTAGGTTATAACCCTGGTACAGCTTACCAAACATGGGATGTTAATGCAACCGCTCCTGATGGTTCACAAGGATATTTTGTTGACTCTACACAATACAGTGGTCAAGGTTCAGGTGGTAACGTTGGTATGGCTTCATAACACAAAAAATAACTATTTAAAAAGGATACAATTTATTGTATCCTTTTTTTATGCCTTCAATACACCTAATTCTTTTTCATTTAAACTACCCACACCATGTTCAATAATCTTATCTAAAATCATATCTTTAGTGACATATACATTAATAAAATTATTCACAAGTTCTGAAAACTCATCAACAAAGTCATCGTGAATTGAAAACTGAGATAATAAGTCGTCAGTATCACTACTTAACATTAAATTAGTAAATGAACTTGTTACATCTTTTTTATCAAATATTGTGTACCCCTCAGATTCAAGAGTGTCTTTAACTGCGGACACTATCGAGGATTCACCAATAACATATATAAAATCATGTGTATCACCTTCCTCAAAAATTAGGTGATTATTCATATTATAGTTAAACAATTCACAAGTACTATCCAATTTATATGAAAGTTTATGAAACATTTCAACATCTAATGTTAATTTATTTATTTTAATTCTAACTACCATGATTTTATATTATTAACTATTAACACATAACCTCATCTAATATAGTAACTTTTTATCGATAAAACAAATTTTTAAACATATATTTCGTATATTTATAGAAAAAAGAATTCTTATGAAAAAATTAGTTATTAAAGAGTCACAATATGAAACTATTAAAAAACACCTTAATGAGGTTGTTAATAGGTCATACATATTTGATTGGGATGATAATATCTTATTTATGCCAACTAAGATAAAGATGGATAAACAAATTGGTGGTAAATGGTCACCGATTGATGTGTCAACAGAAGAGTTTGCACAAATAAGAACAAGTCCGAATTATCGATTAAGAAACGAAGACCCAAATGTTGCTTTTGAAGACTTCCGATTAACTAATTCATTTTTAGATGACACTGTTGAAGCTATTAGAGATAAAAAGTATGCACCAAGTTTCGAAAAATTTAAGGAATCGTTAATCTATGGTAATAGATTTGCTATTAATACAGCAAGGGGTCATAAACCTGAAGCACTTAAACAAGGTGTTAAAATTTTCATTGATTTGGTCTTATCTGATGAAGAAGAAGAAATTATGGTAAATAATGTTCGTAAAAATATACCACAAGATGTTCAGGGTTATCGAAGTTTAAAAGCTGGTAGATTAAACAGTGACCAAATTATCGATTTGTATTTGGAAGAGTTTGGTGAGTATTACCCTGTATCCTCTGAAGAATTCGGAAAAAGGTTCGGTTTGGATACATCAGGTGGAGCTGCTAACCCCGAACACTCTAAAAAAGTTGCTATAGAACATTTCACTAAAAAAGTGATACGTAACGTACAAAAATTAGTTGACCAAGGGTATTATTCAAAAGTTTCCATTGGGTTCTCTGATGATGATATTAGGAACGTTAGGGCATCAGAAGAGTTTATACAGAATGAACTAAGACACATGTATCCACAAATCCACTTCGTTGTTTATGATACATCCGAAGGTGGTAATAAAAAATTAGTTATACAAAGAAGTTAATGAGAAGTTTAATAAAAAAAATATTAAAAGAAAGTGATTTTGAATGGGTTGAAGATGCCATCAAATCTGATAGACATGATTTTTTAATGTCCCATTTGGGTGATATAGATAAATCAAACCCATACGCAATAAAACAAACATTAATGAATAGACATGGTGTAACCAAGGATGAGGTTCTAAAATTATTGGCCGACAAACACCAACCGAACGAAAAATTTAAACACAAATATAATGAGGATATCACATATTGGGTACCTGAGAATTCTTCTTCGACTTTTAAATTTACATACCCACCAAGAGAAAACACATTAACAAAAAAATTTATCGATTGGGTTTATCAAAATGAGGGTGGGACTAAAAGAGATTTTTACACCCAAGTTCTTGGTCGACAAAATAAAAGTGGTAATAACACACATTTTTTTGGGTCGATAAAGGATTCTGGAATTGTTAAAACTGAAAGAGGACCAAACGGTGTTGCAAGGTATTACATTGGTGATAACTATGATGCGTGGATAAATGGTAAATTAAAAAGATATATGGGTATCAATATACCTTTGACTAAATGGTAAATTAAAAAACACTTATGAAAAATTTAATTAAAAAAATACTAAAAGAGAATGACTTTCAATGGATTACTGATACACCATTTGAGGAAACAGTTAATAATAAAAATGCTGACCTAGGTACCAAAGTTAAACTAGCCCAACGTTCTAAATATCATAAACAAGCCCCTGGACTTACGGGTACAATTGTTGGATACCCATATATAAATGATAATGATGATGGTTGGTGGGTGATGGTTGATTTTAGTCACAGTGATGATACAATACTTAACTCTTATAGAATAGGTCCTGTTGAATATGACCTTGAGACAGTGGTTAGTTAAATTAAATTAAATAATAAAAAAAAATGGGAGATAATTAATTATCTCCCATTTTTTGTGTTTGTTACACTTACTTTGTTGGTCTAATCACTTCATCGATAATTCCATAAGTAACGGCTTCCTCAGCGTTTAACCATAAATCTCTTGAAGCGTCATTAGCAACCTCTTCCCAAGACTTACCTGAATACTCACCTAATAAAACAAATAATTCCTTATTAACTTTTTTCCATTCCTTCCATGTGATTTCAGCATCTTGAATATTACCCTGAACACCACCACTAGATTGGTGTAACATCGTTCGTGAGTGTCTTAACGAACTTCTCATCCCCTTAGTTCCAGCTCCTAACAATACAGAACCCATGGATGCCGCCATCCCCGTGTTGATTGTTTGAATAGGTGCTTTACATAATTCCATACTATCTACCATTGATAACCCAGCTTTAACTGAACCACCTGGTGAGTCAATATGCATTGTTATCGCCTTTTTAGGGTCTTGGTCGGACAAGAAAAGTAACTGAGCTTGAACGATGATTGACATTCTGTCATCGACTGGTCCAGCTACCCACAATATTCTATCCATCATTAATCGGTCAAAAACTGACATAGCTACCACATTTAATTTTCTCTCCTCAATAATGGTTGGGGTTACTGACGCCTCAATTACCATAGGTAGTTCAGCTCTTAAACTTTGATACCCATGGATGATTGAATCGTGGATTCCTAAATGTTTTTTTGCGTAATGATTAAATTCGTTATTCATATATTTTTATTTAATTAATTAACTCCTTACAAACATAATAATAGTAAATCGATTAGTCAAATAAATTATACGAAATAAAAGTAAATAATGTGTTAAGACAACCAAACCCATTTCTTATTTCCACAGTCATATATACGATTAATACCTCTATCCACCATTATTTGTCGTTCAGTCTTATTTGAATCATACCCACACTTAACTAACACATCTTTACGGTATTTGAATCTATTTTCACGTTTTAATTTATCTGTTATGTAGTAATAGTTAGGTGTTGTTTTTTTCTCATACCTAAAACCTAATTGTTCATATAAACCCCCATTAAAATATCTATTATCTGAAAAGGATATTATCTCATTTGGATTATATGTTTTAATAAAATACTTGAATAGTTTGGAAGCACCTCCAACTATGTTTGTGTTTAATTTATTACAGAAACGTAACATCTCGAACGAACCTTTTTTACTGTGTGACCCTAATGACCGCCTTAACCCACCAAAACTCATTACAGACACTAACACATCACTACAATACAAACCAAGTTTCACACTAGCATTAACATGACCCTGTATATGGTTATTATTACAAAAATTTTTATAATCCTTACCACTAATTTCTTTTATCACGGTTTTTCTAGCGTAAATGGTGTTAGTACTTAAACCTAACCTATTTTGTATTATGGATTTAACTATGTCTTTATTATTAACCCACTCATCTTCAAACACATGAATTAAATCAATACCCAAACTTTCACAATCCATTGTTTTATTTATGTGGTAATCACTTGGAATAAATTTTTCGGAATGCCAAAATAACCCATTAAATTCAATAGCTAAGTTATATTCATGTATTAAAATATCTAACTCTTTTGGTTTTATTGTTTCCCTATCGTTACATTTAATTTCATCAACTAATGTTAATACAAAATCTTGTAACTCTTTTTCTTGTATTGATACCGAATCATCTACTGGGTTACATTTGGTACACGGGTTTACATTAACCCCATTACGATACCTAAATAGTGTCCTATTAATTTCATAAGTGTGTCCAACCACATTACACAATATTGATAATGTGTTACCAGTGTGTGTTATAAAAGTGTGATTTTCATATTTATGAAGAAATTCATCTCGTCTAACCTTAAACGATTTATCCAAAATTAATGGGTCAGATAGGTTATTTAGATAACCACGTAACTTAATATTTGTTTCCCCTCTACGTTCTAAAACACCATCGACTTTTGATACGTGGTTAACCCCATGATTCCGAATAAAACCATCAGCCACCATATCTAAACGTTTCCATGTGTTATCTACACCATACCTTTCTTGATTTGTTTTTTTTATTTTAGATAATATCTCCACTTCGTTTACCCTCCACTTATCCCTAACTTGATTAACGTGGTCCCCGTGTTTGTTTGTACAATTAATTGAACAATATTTACCATACCCTTCTGATATACTTCTTTTAAATTTTAATTCCACATCACATTGTGGACATTTTGGTATGTTGGGTTCATTATGTATGAAATGCCACACTCTAACCTTAAATGGTAGGTACATTAGTTGGTCACCTTTAGTAAACTCTAAAACATCATTATATAATTTTGGTTCTTTTTTTTTTAATCTATCAGCACGTGTTTTCCACCCCGACTTATTGTCAGTAATAAAAAATGTGTGGATATTAATTTTTTTTTCCATTCTTAGATATTTATAATTGTAATGTGGTTAAGACCAGTTACTAATATAATAATAAATATATAAAAAACAATAATTATGTCAGATTTATTAATGCGAATGCCTATTCCTTACGAACCAAAGAAAAAGAATAGATTTATATTCAGATTCCCTTCCCCACTTGGGATTCAGGAATGGTTCGTATCTTCAGGTTCTAGACCATCAATATCTCAGGGTGAAACGGAAATACCGTTCCTAAACACATCAACATGGGTATTGGGAAGATTTACTTGGGACCCGATAGATGTAACTTTTAGAGACCCTATTGGACCTTCAGCAGCACAAGCCTTAATGGAGTGGGTAAGATTACATTCTGAATCTGTAACGGGTAGACAAGGATATGCAGCTGGTTATAAAAAAGACGTTGAGTTAGAACTTTTAGACCCAACAGGTGTTGTAATTGAGAAATGGATTTTACAAAGTACTATGTTAGGTAATGTAGGATTTGGTGACCTTGATTATAGTTCTGAGGATATCGCTGATATCACAGCTTCACTTAGATTTGATAGAGCAATTCACGTATTTTAAAATTACTTCATCAAATATTTACTTTGTCCCCTTTATGTGTGGTTTTATATACAAAGGGGATAAATTATGCAATACAAATGTGAAACATGTGAAAGACCCGAATGGGTTAAGGAACAACTAACCATTTTGTTGTGATACTTATTAATAAAACCAATAGAAAATGGAAGACCCAAATGAGTACGACGACAATTACGATTGGTATCCAGACCAAGGTATTTAAAAATCAAAAAGGGGACCAACTAATGTCCCCTTTTTTTTAATTCCACTGTGAGAAAAAATCATTGTCTTTTTCCTCGTCTTCTAAATCAGACCGGTCTAAAAAGTCGTTATAGAAATCCCACTCACTTTCTGACCACTCCAATAATGGTTTATTTTGTAATATTCCCATCTTAACAACTTCCTCTTCTGTGATTGGTTTATGTTCTTCAACAATTACAACGGGTCCACTAGATTGATGACTATGTATTGGTTCCCATTTTTTCACTTTAGGTCTAACATATTTATTTTCACCCAACACCTCAAATAATTTTAACCCTAGGTCGTAACCATTCTGAACATCGTCAACTATCACATATTCATTATTAGTGTGGTATTTATAATAACCAGCTGCCAAATTAAGACAACAAAAGTCAAATTCTTCCATTAAAGAATAAACATCAGTGAATGGATGTCTTTCCCATTTAGTAATCCCGTGTTCTCTAATTAGACCACCAACTTTATCTGTAAACACACTTGAACCCTCAAATAGATATTCACCCATTAAAGTCGAACTTAATGAGTTACCCTCAGGTGAATCATATTGAATAGCGTAACCAACATTACTAAAAAATTCAGGGTTAGTTTTAACAGCTCCTCTTGAACCAATACAACCAATTTCTTCTGAAATAAATAAAGCCACTTTAACATTTTCAAGTGTGTCTAACATTTCTAACGCTAAATAAATACCACACTTATCATCACCACCACAACCTGATGGTTTATTTGTTTCCATGTCATAACCAGTCAAGGCTAACTTATCTACGTGTATATTATCGTTGTGTACGTATTCTTTAATTCGTAGGTTCTCGTTGACCCTATGTACTGTGTCTGTGTGTGCCACAAAAAGTGGGTAAGCTTCAGAAACACCTTTAGTGATATAAATGTTCTCTTGTTTATCGACAGTGTATTTATAACCCTTAGAATCCAAAACACCTTTTAGATACTTAATCATTCTATCTTCCTCACCTGAGTAAGATGGTACCGATAAAATTTCTGTTAACCTTTCTAATTTATTCTTTTCCATGTTTATAATATTAATGTTTTAACAAATATATGTATAAAATAATGATTGGCAAAGAATAAATCAATATTTATTCTAAATAACCCATTCCCATTTACTATTACCACAATCGTATATTCTGTATATCTTACGTTCTAACATGATTTGGTGTTCCGTTTTATTTTTATCATAACCATCCGAAACCAAAACATCTTTTCTAAATTTATACCTGTGGTGTCTTTTACCATTAATTACGTAGTGGTAGTTTGGGGTAGTGTTTGTTAAGAACATAAAACCCAAATTTTCATATAATCCACCATTAAAGTATCGTCTATCAGCGTATGTTGTTATTTTTTGTGGTTCATATGTTTTAATGAAGTACTTGAATAATTTTGATGCACCACCAATAACCGAGGTATTCAGTTTATTACAAAATCGTAACATTTCCCATTCACCTTCCCTATTTTTAGAACCTAAAGCTACCCTATTACCACCAAAGGTCATAACCGATACCAACTCATTAACATGATACAGACCTAATTTAATTTTAGAATTAACGTTCCCTTGTATGTGGTTATCTATTAGAAATTGTTTTGCCACATTAGGGTTAATTTCTTTAATGACACATTTCCTACCATAAACCCTATCAAGTGTATTACCTAACCTATTGTTAATGATAGATTTAACAATAGGTTCCTTATTAACCCATTCATCCTCGAATACGTGTATTAAATCATACCCCTTTTGTTTAGCTAATTCGGTTTTATTTAGGTGATATTTTTTATCCACATATAGTTCATTGTGCCAATAAACACCATCATACTCTATACCCATTTTTTTGTTAGGTATTAAGATGTCAATCTCTAACCCATCTAATACAGTTCTATCGTTCTGAACATATTCCTCAGTAATAAAATGTGTTAACCCATTTTCTGAATTAAATTTACCTTTAGGGTTACATTCGAGACACATGTTGTTTCCCCTATAACCCCTCATCACCATAAAATGTCTCGGTGTCTCAGTTTCCATACCACACACTTTACAATAAACACAACATGTGTCACTGTCATGTGAAACAATTTCTATATTACCACCAAACCTATATCCACTGACACTGCCCCTCAATTTTGTATCACCGATTCTATTTCGTATGTCAGGGTTTTTTAAGACACTATTAACACCATATTTCTCTAAACACGTTTCTTTATTTTTCTCCGTGTTATTATAGTTTTTATCACCATATAACAATTTCTTAGTGTCCTGTATTTTACCATAAAAAACACCCCAATCATTATTCTTTATTAATGACTCTGTGGTTTTTTTGTGTATATCATCTGATTGTAAACCATGTTCAACACCATGTCTATCAATCATAGTGTTACGACTTTTATCTTGGATGGTTTTTGATTCTAATGGTCGTTTAACACCATATTTAATTAGGTTGGTTGATTCTATTTTAGATTTTATGATTTCAGAACTTAAATGAGATTCATGACCATATCTATCCATGTTAGTTTTCTTTATTTTATCTTTAATGGTATCGTTTTTCATTGGGTGTCCACCATATTTCTCATTAAATGTGTTTATTGTTTTATCTTTTACTGTTTTAGATATGGATTTACATTTAACAGAACAATAACTACGATACCCAGTACTCACTCGTTCAAACTTTGTTTCCCCACCACACACACCACATTCGGGTTTTGTGTCACACCTATTAATGTAGAACCACACTTGTTCATTAAACGGTAAATCATTAAAACCATTACCTACATTATATTCTAATATGTTATTATATAATGTTATGTTCTCCTTTTTTAATGATTTCGGTTTTAATCTAGACCCATTTTTATTCTCTAGGAAGTATTGTAAATTCATAGTTCAGTGTTTTTAGTATATTATTGTCTATAAATATAAAATTGTTTTAATAAAAAATGAACATGTAGTTATTTATAAGTAATACTTTACAAATTATAAGTCACTTTTATACTTGTAGTGTAATAATAATAATAATAATAATTAAAATAGTTTTAAATGTCTACTGAAAACAATCAACAAACAGAATTTGAAGTACCTTTCGATGTAATCGAAATACCTTCTAAAGGATTATTATATCCAGGTAAAAATAACACAGTTAAAGTACAATACTTAACAGCTGCTGATGAAAATATACTAACATCACCTAACTTAATCAAGAATGGGAAAGTTTTAGATGTATTACTTGAACGAAAAATAAAAGATTTACCAATGCCTATCGGTAATTTATTAGTAGGTGATAGAAACGCTATTATGATTTGGTTAAGGGCAACTGGTTATGGTGAAATGTACCCAGTTAAATTAATGGACCCAAATACTGGTGAAGAATTTGAGTATGATGTTGATTTAAATGATTTAAAAACAAAACCATTAGGTGCTGAACCTGATGAAAATGGTCTTTTCGATTTTGAATTACCTAGAAGTAAGAAAAAAATTAAATTTAAATTACTAACCGTTGGTGATGAATCGTCAATTATTAAACAATCTGAAATACGTGACAAAAAATTTAAATCACAGATTTCAAATACGTTAACATATAGATTGGAAGCACAGATTATATCAATAGATGGTAATCAAGATAAAAGTTACATATCACAATATCTACAGTTTATGCCAGCTTTCGATTCATTAAAATTCAGGGAATATTCTGATTCTATTGAACCTGGTATTGACATGGAGGTGGAAGTGGAGGGTCCATCTGGTGAAACGTTTCCCGTTACAGTTCAAATTGGACTCAACTTTTTTTGGCCTAACGCCGGAATATAAGTTAAATCTAACACAAGAAATTTATTATTTGGTTAAACATATGAGATTTTCTTATGAGTCTATTCAAATAATGCCCATATATGAAAGGAGACTTTATCTTGACTATTGGCAAAAAGAATTAGAGGAACGTAAAAAACAAAATGATAAAGCCAATAAAGGTCGTCGTTAAAACAAGTAGTGTAATATTTATTAATAAAGTAAAATATGTCTAAACGAACATTTCTAATTAAAAATATTTTAAATAAACTACTAAGTGAGGACTATGACGCTACTGATATAGCTAATGAAAAAAATGTCACTGACAACGAAACAGCTAATACCAGTGCTAAAGCTGAAATGTTAATTGATAAAATTAAATCAAATTTATCTAACATGGGTGTTAGACCAGCTGAGTTAGATAGTATTTACACACTAGACCAACTAAAAGTCATGGGTTTTGCTATGTCCTTTAAAGTTAGACAACTTGGTAGGGGTGGTTTTGATAACAACCTACCACCATCTGAAAAAGAAATTTTTGATGAGTTTGCTAATTTTAATGGTCGAGCTAAATATAACACATCATTATCCCAAGAACGACAAACAGTTGTTTTAGATTTAGATAATGGTTGGGTGGTTACATTCGATAATGATGATTTAGATATAAATCTCCCGAGTACGGATAAATCGGTACGAGCTTTAACTGATGGTAGAGAATACAAAGTAATCCTAGGTGGGTCATATGACCCCACAGAATCTGGTGATGAGGGTGAAGAAGATGATGGGACTAACGAAAAGGAAGAAGAAGAAGAAGAATTGTCAGTTAACGTTCCATCACCTAAGGATTTTTTAAAAAATAATAGAGATACACAATTAATACACCTATCAAAAACATTTACACCCAATGGACAAGACTTGTGGTCCAAGTTAAATTTAAAAGATGGTACAAATATACCAACAAGGTTTTTTGATGCCGCAATAGGTGGTGGTGATTTTGACCGAGGAAAATATTTAGAAAGACTTTATGAAGAATTTGTTAAAAACGGTAATTTTAAAAGTAAGGTTTCTAAAGAAAATTGGTTAGGTAAAGTTGTTGTTTCTAATGACGTTAAAGCTAAAGTTAAATGGGTTCGAAACACAAGAAAAAATATAGCTGGGTTTTTTAAAGATTTAAATACCACCTTCCCACAATTCAAATTTGGTCGAGAAAATGAGAGTAAAATATCCACCGAATCAATTACCAAAAATGTGGTTAGTCAATTATTATCAGAAGGAAAGTTAGGTGATTTAGCTGATTTAGCAGGATTTCAAGAAAAATTATTCCTTAAGAACCTACCCCAATTTATTGAAATGTTAAGTATGATGTATTCAAAACTTAAGGGTACTCAACTTACCTACGATAAAGATGCTGTTATTAAAGCAAGTAGGGGTGTTAAATCCGAATCTCTAATTAGAGAAGAAGGTGATGAGACAAAAAAACCATATGTTGGGATACTTAAATTAGGGAGTATTAAACTAGGTTTTGGTGAGGGTGGTGTGAAAGATAAAAAACAAAAAACTGAGATTAAAGGTATCGCCACTGGTAGAATAAATGTTGGGACACCACCTAAGGATAGTGAAATGAGTTGGTGGACAAGTAATGTATCAAATAATATTCAAAGTTTACTAACCGTTGGTTTAGATGTTAAAAAGTCCAAACAAAACGATAAATCAGTTATACTTGTATGGCCAAATGGTTTTACCGCTGGTGATACCGAAGCTATGGTTTTAATTGGTGATGACGCTGATTGGATTATAGCTGCTAAAAGTGATAAGGGTTACTCAGGTAAAATAACCATAGGGAAAAAAGTTAGTGGTAATGAATCCATACATAAAGACTTTACAGCTGAACTAAGTAATTTTAAAATAAGATAAACATGTCAGAAAATTTCGGTAGTGATAAAAAATCCGCGTTAGAGTATTTAAAGATACAAAATCAAATAGCTGATGCACAAGAAAGAAATCGTAAAGGATTATCTAGTTATATTGAATCAAAAAAACAACTTTTAGAAAACACTAAATTACTTAAGGCTCTTGAATCCGAAATAGTTGATTTAGAAAAACAAAAATATAAAATAGGGAGTGACGAAGAAAAACAACGTCTAAACAGTATAGCTGATTATAGAAAACAAGCTGAACAATTAAGGGCAATAAATAAAAGTACAACTGGAATATTACAAGGTTTACGAGCTGTTGGTAATGAATTAAAATCAAAATTAATACCAAGTTTTTCAAGTATATACGAAAAGTCTCAAACTGTTGATAAAGCTATCAGAAGTACGTCAGCTTCAATGGGTCTAGGAGCTAATCAGATGGCGGTACTTAGAAGTAACATGTCTGATGCCTCAATGGTGGCAGAGGGACTTAATGTCACAACTGAACAGTTAGTTGAAGCACAAGGTGCCTACGCTAATGAAACGGGTAGGGCATCTTTACTTAGTGGTCAAGCGTTAAGGACAACTGTTGAATTATCTAGAGCCTTAAATATGACAGTTGGTGAGATGTCTACATTAACAGGTGAAATGGAGGCTTTTGGTATGGGAGCTGAAAAGTCATTAGAGGTTGTCAGAGATGTTAGGGATATTGCGGCCGCACAAGGTGTTAACGCTGGTAAGGTTGTAAAGAAATTCCAACAAAATTTAAAGTTATTAAATAAGTTAGAATTTAAGGGTGGTGTGAAAGGTATGGCTAGTATGGCTGCTTATTCAGAAAAATATAAAATTAGTATGGAGTCAGTTGCGTCTGTATCTGAGAAGGTGTTTAGACCCGAAGGTGCTATTGAAGCTGCCGCAAATCTACAAATGTTAGGTGGCTCATTATCACAACTTGGTGACCCGTTTCAATTAATGTATCAAGCTAGGTACGCACCTGAGGAATTAGCTAAATCATTATCTAAAGCGGTGTCTTCTTCAGCTGAATGGAATGCTGAAACACAAAGTTGGGATATGAATGCCCTTGAACTTGATAGGATGAGAGAAGCTGCATCAGCTTTAGGGATGCCTTTTGAAGAGTTGGTTGAGACAGCTAAACAGACAGCTAAAATAGATATGTTTGGTGATATGTTAGGGTCAATGTCACCTAAAGATAAAGAATTACTATCTGGTATGGCTGAATTTAGTGAAAAAGGTGTAGCTCAAATACAGTTTATGGATAAAGACGGTGTAACCCAAACACGAGCTTTACAAGATATGAATAGTAACATGGTTAAAGAAATGCAGGAAGCTAAAGAATCTAACAAGGTTTTAGCTGAACAAAGTCAAACATTTGATGAATCATTTAAAGGGTTACAAAATCAATTAAAAGCTTTAGCTGCCGAATTTTTATTACCATTTCTTAATATCGTTAAACCATTAATTACTAGTATTGTTGATGTGGTATCCAATATGCCAAATTCACTTAAAACTCTTATAGGTGCTTTAGTATTAGGTGGGGCAGCTTTATTCAACGCAGCTAAATGGGTGTATAGTGGTGTTCAGTTAAGAAAGGGTTTTGATTCAGGTTCAGTTAAAGAGGGGTTGGGTAAATTAAACCCATTTAAAAAGAAGGTATCCCCTGAAACGAGTAACCCACTAAGTAATGAAAGTTCAAAAATCCAAACCCCTAATAAACAAACACCAACAACACCAACAACACCAAAAACACCAAAAACACCAACAACACCAAAAACACCAAAAACACCAACAACACCAAAAAAAGGTGGTGACACTGGTAAATCATTAACAAATCTATCTAAAGGGTTAACAGCTATGGGGACAGGAAAAGTACTCTTCGGTGCACTTAACCTAATACCAGCATCTATTGGTTTAATAGCTATGGTACCAGCAATACCAACTATGATGTATTTAAGTTCAGGTAACTCAGTATTTAAAAGTTTAAGTGCTTTAGGTAGGGGTTTAACAGCAATGGGAACACCACTTGTTTCATTTGGAGCACTTAACTTATTATTAGCTTCAGTTGGTTTAATCACCCTGATACCAGCAATACCAACTATGATGTATTTAAGTTCAGGTAACTCAGTATTTAAAAGTTTAAGTGCTTTAGGTAGGGGTTTAACAGCAATGGGAACACCACTTGTTTCATTTGGAGCACTTAACTTATTATTAGCTTCAGTTGCTTTTATTGGGATGACAGCTGGTCTAATTGGGTTAGGTGGTATTGCTTTACTTGGTGGTGCCGCTGGTACTGGTTTAACACTTTTAGGTCAAGGTTTAGTAGCATTTGGGGCTACAGCTGGTACTGTTGGTTGGTTAGGTGTTGCTGTATTAGCTGCATTATCACTTGCCTTTATCGGGTTCGGGTATGGTTTAAAATTAGCTGGTGAAGGTATAGCTTCTATTATTGGTGCATTTACCACTATGTTTTCAGTTGTTGATGGTGATAATTTAATAAAAATAGGTGTTGGGTTTATAGCTATGGGTGTTGGTTTAGGTATATTAACTCTTTCTATGTTGGCTTTATCCGTTTCATCATTAGCTCTATTACCAGCACTTGGTATCCTAACCGTTTTAACTAGTTTACTAAGTGGTACGGCTGTCGTGATGGAAAAAGCCAATTTTAGTTCATCATTAGAAGGTATAAACAATTTAGACAAAGATAAATTATCAATGTTAAAAGAATTGGTTACCGCTAGTTCAACAGGTAAACCAATACGAGTTGAATTTTCAGATATGAATTTAAAAGGTGATATTTCACTTTCTGGTGAAGGTGGTGGTAAGACATCGACAGATTGGTTAAGTGACCCGATATTTATTAGAGAACTTAAAAACCTAATTTCTGAAAAATTAGAAGATGATAGAACCTAAAATTAAAAACACCTTTATTATTTAATTAAAGCTATTACTATCTAAACTAGCTCGCAGCTAAATAGAAATATTAATTAGCTATAAGTAAATTCTAATAAGCAAATATTTATTAATAAAAGTAAGATATGCCTAACGCAATAAATCCAGAAGATTATAATATAGATAAACTTAACACTAAAACATTAGGTCCTATATTAACAACAGATTTTAGAGACCACGTCCTAAATAATAACCTAAGTTACCCAAACCAACAATTGGAATTTTATGGGTATAACATTGGTGGGTTAAATTCATTTGCTGGTGATTTAGGGTTACCATATACAAACATACCTAATTTACCTAATGTAACTACCACAGCCAATATACCATTGAACTCATTAAATAATTTATCACCATACGAAAGTAATCAAGTGATGAATTTATGGTTAGGGTTAAATCCATACACATATAATCTTGGTGGTAACACAATCCAAACATCATCACCACAACCTAAAAAAAGTTATGTAGATACAACTAAAAAATTAGGGGAAGTTGGTAATACTAAATCGTGGAAAAGTGGTAGTGGTGAAATTAAAACATCTAAAAGTGTGGTTGATGGGTTAGTTAATAACAACACATACGGTCCATCAAATTTTATCGATATAACAAACTTAGATGAAATTGGACCTGACACTGGTTTTAATGAGTACAAGACATTTGCTGGTGGTGACTTTCGTTCTTCTATCTTAGGACGACAATTAGGTTTCGGACCAGGTGCTGGTATTGAATATGAATCTAATTTAGCTGACATAGGAAAGGACCAAAGAAAATTTAATGTTAAAGAAAGAATTAAACTAAACTTTGTTGATGAAACAGTTGGTAGAATAAATCTTGACCCATTCGGTCTATTGTCTGGACAGGATTTATTTATGAAAGATTACACAATAACAAGACCACCTGGTTTTGGTGGTAAGGCAGCATCTTTCACCGCAAGTTTAGTGGGGTTTAATTTACCAAGAAGTGTAATACCACAAGACGCTAACATTAGTGTTCCTGGATACTCCGATACATTACTAAAGTACACATCTAATGGAACTAAAAGTTTATTGTATGATGCTATCATATTAAATAAATGGGGGCCAAAATTTGGTAAGGGTGAAACAGCTACAGAACCAAAAACAAAGGTAGGTAAATTTATAAGTAAAGTTAGTAATGTTATCAATGACATTATTGATGGATTTAGTGGGGCTGGTGACCAACCAACAACAATTTCATATACTGACCCAATAATAACAGATATTGAAGAACAAACAGAACGAGAGAAACCCTTAGTTGATAAATTAAATTCGGGTGTTAAAAAATTAATTGATGGGTTAATTAATAAACAAAAAGAACCAACAATACCCACTGAGTCTATAAAACCAAGTATATTAATCGACCCAACAGTTAATGGTAACTTAGGGTATAACATGGGGGATGGTACATATGGTAGTGAATATAAGAATGATGATGAGTTTAATAAACCTGGTATAACACCCCAATATAGTACTAGATTTAAAACAATACAACCAAATAATACTGAACCTGAATTAACATCTGATAAAAATACATTACTTTGGAAACCAAATAATGGTAATAACACAACTAAAAGGGGTTTATTAAAATTTACACAAAATTTAATTAATGATGGTGGTGAGGATAATTCAGCTGGTAGGTATATTGGTAAGGCAAATAGTGACAACAATATAGACACAAATAAAAATAATAGACACAAAGAATGGTCACAAGGTAATAGAGTTAAGTCGATTGATAATAGTGTTTATTGTCGTTCATGGTCTGTTAGGAACCCGTATAGTAAACTAGAAGACACAATCAGACATGAAAGTTTAAGAAGAGCTGATGTATTTAAAACTCTATCGATTTTAGAGGATAATGGAATGCCAAAAATCGTCCCATATAAGGAAGACTATGTGAGTGTTGATAACCCAGCCAAATATATGTTATCCATTGAAAACTTAGCTTGGCAAGGAACTAATGAACTTTACGCTTTACATAAAATAGAGAGAGGTCCAAATGGTGGTAGACTTATGTGGTTCCCACCTTATGATATAAATTTTACGGATAATACAAGTGTTAATTGGGAAACAACACAATTCATCGGAAGAGCCGAACCAATATATACTTATAATAATACGGAAAGAACTGGGACACTTTCATTTATAGTATTAACAGATAGTCCATCAGCTTTAGAAGTAATTAAAGAAGAAACACAAGTTAGTTTAGAAAGGTATTTTGCTGGTTGTGAATTAACTAATACAGCGTTTGGTGATATATCAAGTAAAATTGTAAGTAGAAGTTCAGTAGAAAAAGATAGTAATACCGATACATCTAACAAACCAACACCATTTAGTCCACCACCAACTATAACACCACAATTAACCTTTTATTTTGAAAACGCTGACACAACAGCTAAACCAGGTAGAGATATTCAGACGGATATAGATTCAGGTTATGGGTATGGTAATGGTAGTAACACAAAGAACACGTTATTTTTAAGTGATTTAGATACCATTGCTAAGTTCCTAATAGGGGAAGAGGGTAAAAGATATCAGATTATAACACATGGATATAGAAGTGCCTTAAATGTGAATAGTTATAACAAAGTGTTAGGTCTTGATAGAGCAACCTCGATAAAAAATTATTTACAAAATAAACTCATTGAACTAGACACTTCGGTTAGGTATGGTGATGGTGAAAAAACATACCCAACAGAAGCTGAATGGATTAATAACCAATTAAGATGGGCACCACCAAGTGGTAAAGGTGAAGTTGGGGGTAGTGGACAAAACACACCATTAAATGGTACTGAAACACCTGAAGAAATTGAGGTGATAATTAATGACCCTAAAGCTATTAACGCTAGGAAAGCTTCCGTTACCTTAATATATAATCCCAACATTGATGCATTTATGAGAGAAATGTCTGTAAATGAAAATGAAGAAATTCATAAAAAAAAAATATCAGAAAAGAAAAGAAGAGAAGAAACAATTAAAATAAAATCAGCTGAATTAACTAAAGAAATGGTTAATGAAGCGACATACTTTAATAAACTTAAAGTTGAGGATAGTTTTGTTTATGATTCACTAAAAGATAAAGTTAAATTTTTCCACCCAGCGTTTCATTCAATGACACCTGAGGGGATGAATTCCAGGTTAACATTCCTACAACAATGTACAAGACAAGGACCTAGTATAAACATAAAAAATGGGCCAAATAACATGGCATTCGGTAAACCACCGATATGTGTACTTAGGATTGGTGATTTTTATCACACTAAAATAGTTATCGATTCCGTGAATTTTTCATACGAACCATTACAATGGGATTTAAACCCTGAAGGTATTGGTGTACAACCAATGTTAACTAAGGTGGATTTAAACTTTAAATTTATTGGGGGTTCTTCATTAGGTGGACCAATCTCACAATTACAAAACGCTGTATCATTTAATTTCTTCGCTAACACGAGTGTCTATAACGAACGAAGACCTATTGACGTACCCAAAGGTACCAAACTTAATGGTGATGATATTGAAAGTTTTAATTACGGTTCATACATAAGAGCCCCAGTAGAAGAAAAAGTGAAAGAAAAAATTAAAGAAGCTAAACCATCGGAAGACGAAAAAACAAAGAGTGATGATGTAACTAACGGTCAGTTAACATTCACACAAAATTATGAATTAATAAGGACTGATTATAAGTCAGCTTTAAAGGCAACAGTTGAGGTTGGGGCTTTTGCTTATCCAAAAGATAATCTTGTTAGGATATCAAAATATAAGGTATGGAATAACTCAACAATACCAACAAAACAAATAGATAATTTTAACAACTTAATTTATGATTGTAGTAAACCTTTAGTTGTGACCTTGAATGATGGAACTAATATCGTAGAACAAAAAAACCCAGACTTAACCACTTTATTAAATAAAGTATTCTGTAAAGGTACAACCTTAAATAGTTTCGATGATATTAATAAAAATATAAATGAATTAGGTTAAGTCTTTAATAAAACCAATAATAAATTATAATAATAAGATGGCAGAAGAATATTTTGATAGATATGGTATGTTTAAAGTTGATGGTCAGGTTAAACCAGTACCATTTATTAAGTTAGATGAAAAACCAACAGATATACTCGTAACACTAAAAGAGAATACTAGATTTGATGTATTAAGTCAACAGTATTATGGGAATGGAAAACATGGTTATTTAATACTACAAGCTAACCCATCGAATGGTGGTTTAGAGTTTGATATACCCATAAACACAACAATTAGAATACCATTCCCATTTAGAGCCACTTTAGGGGAATACCAAGAAAAAATTAAAACACACATTAAATTATACGGAATATAATGGCTAAAGTAACAATAACGGGTTCGGGTAATGGTACGGTACGAATAGTCGACCCAAACCCAGAGGGAACTAACATAAAATATGAAGACTTAATGGTCTATGTTAAACTAAAAGCAAGAACTAGTAGTCGGTCAATAATAACAAAAAACGAGGGTGAAGAGGTTATTATAGAAGGTAAATTATATAATAATGAAACTAATTTCACCCACCCAACTGGTGCCAAAACACTAACAACAAATTGGACTAAAGTTGGTGGTGGTCCGATTGGTGAAGGTAATGATAACGAAACATTCGGGATAACAAGTGTGGATATAGAAGTTAAGAGTTCTTTTACCCCACAGGTTGTGATTAACTTCATTGACATTAGAGGTGCAACATTATTTGAACAAGGTGCGTGTTCACCTTACGCATCATTTTTTAAAATGCCATACCCAGTTTTTGAATTAACAATGAAGGGTTTTTATGGTAAGGCTGTAACATATACACTAGCCTTAAGAAAGTTTAACGCTAAATTTAATCCGAGTACTGGAAATTTTGAAGTTAAGTGTGAGTTTATTGGGTATACATATGCTTTCTTATCTGATATAGTTATGGGGTATGCTTTAGCTGCACCAAACATGATAGGTGGTAGAGAAAAATTAGAATCAATATGGAGAGATATCGCTGTTAACAATTCAACACTACCATCAGAACCAAAAACACTAAGAGAATTAATCAAAGATATTAATGAAATTGAAAATGTTCTATCTGAATTGGTAAATACGAATGAGTTTAGGGAAGTTGATAATTTAAAAAAAGCTAAAGAATATCTCAGTGATTTAGAACCCACTGTAACAAAATTTATTAAAGAAGTAACCGACCTTAATGTTGGAGCTATATTTGAAACTAGTTCCTACCAAGGGGTTGGAAAAACCAAAATGTTGATACCAAAAGATAATTTTAATGAGGGACTTGAGGCATTAATTGAAAATTATTTTGGTAGTTCCAATAACAATGGGTATAAGGGTTCATTGTATGGGGTGAAAGTTATATTAATTAATGATATTGAGACCAGTTTAAGTGATTTAAAATGGTTTTACACCCTTTCACTAAGTGGATTATATGATACTAGTAAAATAGAAACTAAAGATAATAATGTTTACCGAGTAGTTGATTTTGGTGAAATTTTACTTAAGGGTGCACAAACACATCTTAAATCACTTACTGACATAATTACTGAAAAAGATAAAACATTAAAAGGGTTTGTTAATGATTCTGTTGAATCAACATTAGGATTTAACCCAACAGTTAAAAATGTTATGTTAATATTAACAGCTAATGTTGAATTATTTTTAGAACTATTGGTTGATGCGTCAGTTAGGGCTGAAAATAATCATAAAGGCGTCCCAAAACCACAAAAAATATTGGGTGATGGTTCTTCTGATGTAATATATCCATGGCCTGAATACTATGAAGATAATAGTACCCAAAAAGGTGAGGGTGACGTATTAACATACCCTGGCGATAACTCAAGTTATGTAGGTTGGGAAGAAGTTATGTTTGTTGAGGATTACATTAAGGCTTATTTAGAATTAAAAGTGGAATTAGATATAGATAACGGTGAAACATCAGATATTGAGGGGTATTCTGATTATATCCCAATGAATACCTTAGAATCACCATTATTTGAACAACTAACACCAAATAGTTATTATAATGAAACAGATATCAATAACATAATTAGTATAATTGGACAAAGGTCATTTATGGTTGGTGACCATACCTTTATGAATAGTTTAACAGCTTGGAGAGCTCGTCTTAATATTGAAGACTTTAGTAACACAACTCTTTACGACGCTACATCAACAGCTCGAAATAATACAATTGGTGACTACGTAGCTAGACCTTTAAGTGATATTATGAATAACACAGATACTACTTTTAGTACACGTTGGAAACGTGACCTTGGTTTCGGTGGTCTAACAACCACCAATATAATGGATGGTTATGGTTTTTTAGATGGGATGAATTGTGCAAACACATTACTTGATGAAACTAATTTAAGTGCTATTAGTGAACGAATAAAGGATGAATCAGCATTTAAGGCTGAAATAATAAAACAATTAGTAATTAAAGAAGATAAATTTTCTGTTTGGGCTAAATCAGAAATCAACAATGTTACTGCCGCAAAAATACTTCCAGCCTTAAAACAATTAGGTGACACTAAAATTACTAATGATACTAAAATTCTTAGTTACGATGGTCCAATTGAATTAAAGAATGGTATAAATATATCACCAAACCCATATAAAAATGATGGTGATTTTTTTATAGTAGATGGTATAGAAACAACACCGAGTATTACCTTAAAAGAGGAAACGAAAGGAAAAGTAGAAACCACCGACCTAGCTAAACAAACAAAAGACTTGGGTACATACAACGACTTAACAATATTTGAAAAACAACATTTTTATTTAGAATTGACAGAGTGGGATAAATCTATATTTAGTTTTACTAAAAACGAATCAAGAGTACCGACTGTGTCGGAAGACTTTAAGGATAAATTTATGTTTTTTTATGATTGGAAAAAGGAAAATACAAATTTAGATATTGGTGGTGTGAGTGTTAATTCAGGTGCTAAGGATGGAGAGAGAGCTGGTATTATATTTCCAGAACCATTTACACTTAAAGATAGTTCAATACAAAACGCCTTATTTCAAACCCCACTATGGTCAGACAATCTACCAAAAGATATAAATTCTAGATATGTTGATGGTAGTGGTATGGGAATTAAAAGGAAAAATAATGGACAAGAACTAAAAGGAAAACAACAAAATAAAGGCACATCCAACCAAGCTTTAGCTTATTTAGCTTTAATAACATTAGGTGATTGGAATAGTAATGGCAATGGTTTTGCTGGATGGTATGACGATTACACCACAAACCAAACAACTATTACCCCGTTTTTTAAGTTTACAGCCTCAGAAGTTAAAATGCCTAAGGCTATGGTTTTAATTACTGGAGCTGTTTTATGGAGAATGAGTGAATCTGGGTACCTAGAAAATACATCATCAACATCAAATAACATAGACCCAGTAAAATGGGTTAGTGGGTATTTAAAAGACTATAAAAAATTCGAACCATACCATTGGCCAGCTATAACTAATGGTCGTACCCGAAAATCAAAAAAGACTTTTGATGATAAAAAATTAATGAGTCAGTTTACTTTTATGAAAACAGGTGATAGTGATAACTATGTTGACATCAGACAAGAAATGAAAGGTTTAGTGATGATGCCTTCTCATGTTCAAAAAGAATTCATTGATAAGTTTAAAAACTGGGTGACATCAAACTGGTCGACTAAAGGTGGATACTTAGAATCCTTCGACCCAATACATTTTGGTACTACTAATTCTATAACAGGATATTATGGACCTAGTGATGAAACTTACGAACAACTATCCCCACTAACGGGTAAAGCGTCTAGTAAACTTAAAAATGAAGGGTTGGAAAAAATGTATAATGAATTGTATACAGAATTCTATAAGATTGGGTTTAGTACACCTAAAAGTTTTTACGGTGTATATAAAGATAATTTTAGTAAAACATTTAATTTAAAGGAGGAGGAATTTAACAAATTTATTGACTCATGGATTCTTGGTTTTCAAAAAACAGTAAAAACTAGGTTAACAGACATAAGAACAAATCCTTCAACAACGTCAAGTAAACGAATTATTGAAGATTCCGATATAAAACTAAATTTATATAGGTCATTTAAATCTATATATGATAAATGGTTAACACGTTCAGATGGTTCATTAAAGTTATTTTACAATA
>Ga0209702_10002910_pt1 | contig 28381 bp, 22 predicted proteins | sample FRY01_FD_187210 | JGI IMG/M metagenome (GOLD analysis project Ga0209702, IMG submission 187210) | Freshwater microbial communities from Lake Fryxell liftoff mats and glacier meltwater in Antarctica - FRY-01 (SPAdes) (version 2) | ecosystem: Environmental > Aquatic > Freshwater > Ice > Glacier... | reverse complement strand
TTCTCCACACGCAGCGCGGCGTTCTCCGCCTCCAATACCTCCACCCGCTCCAGCAAATCCATCACCAGCCCCACCAGTTCGGCGTGGCTCACTTTTACAAGGCTTTCACGGTTTCGACGGATCAAAATTTCCAATGTGTTTCGGAAATCTTAATCACTTTCCCGTTTACTGCAAGCCGCTAATCAATTACAGGGCGTGTATGTGCATTTTCACGACATTTATTACCCGTTCGAGTATCCCAAGGAGTGGATATATCAAGGCCGGGCCTGGAACGAGGCTTATCTGCTGCGCGCGTTCCTGCAGTACAACCGTGATTTCGAGATCGTGTATTTCAACTCGATGATCGGGGCCAGGCACAGGATGGTGCTGGAGGAAAAATTGCCACTGTGCGCCGGAAATCCTGGGTCGAGCATCTGGATCCAAAAAGTCGCATGACATTGATGGCACAGCACGTGCCGAAGACAATTCGTCCTGTAAATCCATGCCGATCGCCATCTGTGAAATTGATCTCAGCGCCGGACTCGGTCCGCTCACGCTGGAGCCCGGCTATGAGTCGCTTTGGCTGGTGGTGCGGGCTGGACGCCGGCCATTGGGGATGGTGCGGCTGGGAGTGCCTGCCGAAGGCCGGGTCCTGGGCGTCGAGGTGCTGAAAGGTGCGATCGAGGCGGTGATGATGGGGACGCAAACGCACGTTGTTACGGAACCGACCGCGGGGCGGGCGCCGGAGCGAAGGGGGCCCATTTCGGTGGTGGTGTGCACGCGTGACCGGCCGGAATCCCTCGGGCGCTGCCTGGAGGCCCTGGGCCGTCTCGATTATCCCGACTATGAGGTGGTGGTGGTGGACAATGCCTCTCGCGATGCAACGACCCGGGAGGTGGTCGAAGGCACCGGACTTCGATATGTCCGAGAAGATCGACCGGGCCTCGACTGGGCCCGCAACCGCGGAGCGGCCGAGGCCCGGCATGGCATTATTGCCTATACCGACGATGACGTGCAGGTGGATCGGTCGTGGCTGTGCGGCATCGCCGAAGCTTTTGGCGATCCGCAGGTGGCCGCCGTGACCGGATTAGTTTTGCCGGCCGAATTGGAAACCGAGGCCCAGCTCCTTTTCGAGAGATATGGGGGGATGGGCAAAGGGTTCAAACCGCGGCTTTTTCGCCGACAGGAGTTGGGCGAGACCGCCTTGGTCGCCGCCCACAACTGCGGTGTCGGCGCCAACATGGCATTCCGTCGGTCGACACTGCACCAGGTGGGTGGATTTGACACCGCCCTTGACGTCGGGACTCCATCCTGTGGTGGCGGTGATTTGGACATGTTTCACCGGGTGCTGGCTGCGGGGCTGGCTCTTTATTACGAACCCTCGGCCATGGTGTGGCACCAGCATCGCCGCGATCGAGCCGGGCTGAGGCGACAACTCTACTGCAACGGCAGGTCTTTCGGGGTCTATCTGGGCAAAATCTGGCGCGACCAGACGGTACCGCGCCCAACGGTGGCCCGCTACGCCGCTCACTGGGTGGGCGGCTATTTAGGGCGGCGGCTGTTGGATCGAGCGCGGGGCCGTCTTGATTTTCCGTTGGACTTGGTGTGGGCTGAGTTCTGGGGCATGACCCATGCCCCGGCAGCTTTCTGGACTACCTTCAGGCGCGATGCCGCCTTCCGTCGGCAGACCGCAGGGCAGCTCATCACGCGACCGGCGGAGGAACCAATCCCGTCGGCCCCCTCGACCGGCCTGCGCGGCAGCCCGCCGGCCGTGCCGACCGCTCGTTCGCATTAATTGCCTCTTCGCTGACGCCCATTCCGCACGGGAAGCAGCGCACACTAGTCGCGGCAGCTTACTATTTCCTTCCATGTTATTGCCTCTCATTCCCATTGATTTCGAGCTTGCCTGCGCGGCTGATGTGCCGGTCGTTGAAACAGCGGCTTCGGCGCGGGTGTTGCTCCGGTGGTCCGGCGTTCCGCTAGGTGTCATCGAGGCTCCGGTCACCCATGGAGTTGTGCGTGCAAAAGATGTCGCAGCTCGCGCTCTGGAGGTGGTGCAGCGGCCGCTTTCCGAGGAGTTGGTAAGAAGGGCGCTCCTGCAGACCGGCGTGGGCAACGGAATCTCGCTGGGCGATTTTTGGCTTCAGCGTGGCCTCCTCGCAGTCGAGAAAGCGCTTCCAACGATTTCGTTGGTCGTCTGCACCCGCGACCGGCCGCAGGATCTGGCCGAGTGCCTGAAGGCGATCTCGGTGCTTGAGCCGGCCCCCCTTGAGGTGTTGATCATCGACAATGCACCTTCCACGGATGCCAGCAGGCGCTTAGTTGCGGAACACTATCCGCAATTCAGGTACGTGCTGGAGCCGCAGCCAGGACTGGATGTCGCCAGGAATCGAGGCATTCGAGAGGCCCAGGGCGAGGTGATCGCCTTCACGGACGACGACGTGGTGGTCGATTCTTTCTGGATTTCGGCACTGCAGACCGCCTTCGCCGAAGACCCAAGCTTGGGCCTGGTCACTGGATTGATCGAGCCGCTAGAACAGGAAACTGAGGCGCAGGTCTGGTTTGAGCGCTACGGCGGATTCGGTCGTGGCTTCCGCCGGCGCCGCTGGCAATTCACGTCTGGTGCTCCTCTGCCCATGAGCGTGGTGGGTACGGGGCAGTTGGGCGCGGGAGCCAACATGGCCATCCGCCGGCTGGTTTTTGAGGAAACGGGACTCTTTGATCCCGCTCTGGATGTGGGCACTCCGACGCGAGGTGGGGGCGATCATGAGATGTTTTACCGCCTTTTGCGGTCTGGGTGGGGATGTCTTTACGAACCCACGGCGGTCGTGCGTCATCGGCATCGCCGGACCATGGAGGAACTGCGCGGACTGATTTATAATTATGGATATGCGACCCGCTGTTTCCTCGAACGGGAAGCCGAGTTTTTCCCTTCTGACCGGAAAGCGCTGCGGTTGCTGATCCGTTGGTGGTGGAGACACTGGGCTTTCAAACGGTGGGTTGCGGCCGCCTACTGTCCTGACCGTTTTCCCCCTGAGCTGATCATGAGCGAAATCAAGGGTTTCCGCGACGGCAGGGGCGGGTACAAGCGGTCCCGTCAGCGGCTCGTGCCCGACGAGTCGACCAGCCCCGATCAATTCGAAGCGCGCGGCAAGGGGCCGCGCGGTCTGCGGAAAGTGGGCTCGGTCTTGATTGATCTCGAACAGCCTCTAAGTGATCTTCAAGAAGGCGCGACTTGCGAGTTGCTCGATGTGATCGTGCGCTGGCGCGGCTCGATGCTGGGAAGAGTGAGGATCGCCACCCGCGGAGAGGTCGTGCGCCGGGGGCCGCTGGCCGACTGCCTCGCCGCTCAATTAGGACATCAGATTCTGGCCTTGGGACGGGCGAACCCAAACCACGGACGGGCTAGCCTCTATGCCGCCGTGGCGGTCCACCTCGGATCCGTCGGGGAAATCCGGGAGAGCCGCCGATGGCCCTCGGTGAGCGTCGTGGTGGCGACCTGCCAGCGCCCCGAGGGTCTGCGGCGGTGCCTGGCATCTTTGAGCCAGCTCAAGTATCAAGGATCAGTTGAGATCATCGTGGTGGATAACCGCCCCGCGTCCGGCAGTGCGGCCACTGTGGTCGAGGAGTTTCCCGGCGTCCGGCTCGTCCTGGAGCGTCGCCCCGGGTCCTCCTACGCCCGCAATGCCGGGGTGGCGTCGTCGACCGGCGAAATCATTGCGATGACCGACGATGACATGGTTGTTGCTCCTGACTGGCTGGATCGCCTTACGGAATCATTCCGCTCGGCGGCGGTGATGGTGGTGACGGGCAACACGCTGCCAGCCGAGCTGGAGACGCAGGCGGAGCGTGATTTCGAGGTCTACGGGGGGTTTTGCCGCGGGTTCGATAGAATCACCTTCGATCAAGCCTGGTTCTTCAAGAATCGGCGGCAGGCGGCCCCGACTTGGAAAATCGGCGGCAGTGGGAACGCGGCGTTTCGCGCGTCGATTTTCCGGCATCCCGAAATCGGGTTCTTCATTGAAACCCTTGGGGCGGGGGTACCCGCCGGAGTGGGCGAGGACACAATGCTGTTCTATCAGGTCCTCCGGGCGGGCGGCTCCATTGTGTACGAGCCTTCCGCCATGGCCTGGCACCATCATCGGGTCACGCACGGGGAATTAAAAAAGCAGATCTTCGCCTATTCCAAAGGGCACGTGGCCTATCACCTGATCACGTGGCTGAAGTACCGAGACCGCAGGGGATTGCATCGCATTCTGGTCGAGCTTCCGTCCTCATACGCCTCTCGCTGTTGGCACCGTCTTCGGCGCAAGTCGACCTATCCCTGGCCGCTTCTACTGACGGAAATGGTGGGGACCCTGCTCGGTCCATGGGCACTCTGGCGCAGCTACAAAAATGCGCGCGCGCTGGAGAGAAAAGTGGCGGCCGAGAAAACGGGGGGACGAGGGCCCGCACCGGTCATGCTCCCATCCCCAGCCGCGGAGCACTCCAGCGAATCCCCGATATGAGCCACCACGCCCCAATGCTCACGCCGGGCCGGCGCCGACGGCGGCATGCTCTTGATTTAATCAAGGTCTTGATTGCGCGCGACATAAAAATTCTCTACAAGCGCTCGTCGCTGGGGTTTGGCTGGGCCTTGGTGACTCCGCTGGTTCAGCTGTTTATATTTACCTTCGTATTTCGGCGGGCCCTTAACATTCAGATCGACAACTACGGACCGTTCGTTTTCATTGGGGTGCTGGTTTTCGGGTGGTTCAGCGGAGCTCTGGGCCAGAGCGGAGGATTGATCACGGGAAGCAAGGCGCTGGTCACCCAACCCGGGTTTCCGCTTTCCCTGCTGCCGCACGTAACCGTCGGGGTGCGTTTGTTTCACTTTTTGATTGGTCTTCCAGTTTTGTTCGGCCTTTTGTGGTGGCAGGGCGTTCGCCCCTCCTGGCCCTGGCTGTCGCTGCCGCTACTCGTTGTGGTGCAGTATTTGTGCCTGGTCGGCCTCAGTTACCCGCTGGCTTCGCTCAATGTGCTGTTCCGGGACACCCAACATATCGTATCCCTTGGGTTGCAGTTGATGATTTACGTCACCCCGGTGTTTTACAGTCTGGAATTGGTGCCGGCCTCCCTGCGTCCGTGGTACCTGCTCAATCCTGTCGCGGCGCTGATAGAATCGTGGCGAGCCGTGCTCCTCAAAGGCGTCTGGCCCGAGCTGTGGATGGTCGGGGGTCCGCTGGCATTCGGCATCGTGACGCTGCTCATCGGCCGTCGGACGTTCGTTCGGCAGAGCCACCGCTTTTTCGAGGAAATATGAGTGACGCCGTGATCAAAGTCGACCAGCTGTCGAAGTCCTTCGTCCGGCAGGCCCGCCCGCGCCGCTGGCTGGATGTTTTCTCGGGTGGCTGGCGGAGTGCCCGGCGAGAGCCACAGTGGGCGCTGCGCAATGTTTCATTCAACGTCCGAGCCGGAGACATGCTGGGGATTGTGGGCGGCAATGGCGCCGGAAAGTCTACCCTTCTGCGCCTGCTGGGCGGCATTGGCCAGCCGACGGGCGGGAGCATCGCGATCCACGGGAAGATTGGCGGGCTCCTGGAGCTGGGGGGCGGATTTCAGCCTGATCTGACTGGACGGGAGAACGCCCTCATGGCGGCGGTGGTGGCGGGGCTTTTGAAGGAGGAGGCGCTTGAGCGACTTCCGGAGATCGTGCGATTTGCCGAATTGGAGCATTGCCTCGACGATCCGGTGCGGACCTACAGCACCGGTATGGCCATGCGGCTGGCCTTTGCCGTCGCTGTCCACAGCCAGCCGGATGTGCTGCTGGTCGACGAATATCTATCCGTTGGTGATTTAGGATTTCAGGCCAAGTGCATGAACCGGATTGTGTCCATCCGTGAGTCAGGGTGTGCCATCGTGCTGGTTTCTCACGGCATGGAGCAGGTCCGCAGACTCTGTGACCGCGCCCTGTGGTTGCGGAGCGGTGAAGTGGCGGCCTTCGATGAAGCGGCGGCGGTGACCGAGGCTTATGAGCAGGCCATGCGGGACGAATCGCTGCGACTGACGCCGGAGGGGGGATTCGGGAGGTCGGTGGCCGGGCTTGATTTACGTCTCAGGGAGAACCGTTTCGGATCGATGGAAATGGAGATCACCAAGGTTCAGTTGCTCCCGCGGGAGGCCATCAAGACCGGGGATCCGCTGGTGGTGAAGATCAACTATCAATCGCCCCAGCGCCTCGCATCTCCCATCTTCGCTGTATCCATCAGTCAGCCGGACGGCACGGTGTGCCTCGACCAGAACACTCAGTCTTCGCTAGTGGCGGTCCCTGATCTCATGGGACATGGGGCGGTCCAACTAGCCTTCGACCGACTGGATCTCGGTGCGGGAGAATATTTTGTCGATGTTGGCGTCTTTGAAGCTGCTTGGGGACATGCCTACGACTACCACTGGCATGTGTATCCGCTGGTAGTCGAAGGCAAGCCATGCTCGAAGGGCGTACTGGCTCCGCCGCTCCACTGGTCGATGCTGCCGGGCGGCGATCAGCCCGGTTCGAAGCCCGAAGGGCCCTCGCGGAAAGTCGGAGCGTCAGGCATTACAAGGCTCGAGGCACTTGATCCCGTCCATTGACGGCCTCGTCCGTTCAGTTCGCACCTATACCATCATTGTTCATGCCGATTAGAAACGATACCCTGCCCGCCTCCCGCACTTGCCAACGCCTCGTCATCCTCGGCGCCAATGGCCTGCTGGGGTCTTCGATCGTGCGTCATTTTGCCGGTGACCCGCAGTTGCAAGTCTGGCGGCTCGACCGCAACCAGTTGAACCTGGCGGATCCGTTGCTGGTGGATGAAACGCTGGCGTCGTTGGAATTTGACTGGCTGATTAATTGTGCGGCCTACACGGCGGTGGACGACTGTGAAATTCAGAGCGGCCATGCGTATCTGATCAACGGCCATGCGGCCGGCCAGGTGGCGCGGATCTGCTCGACCAAGGGGGCCCGGATGATTCATTTCAGCACCGATTACGTTTTTGACGGCACCAAGGGCGCGCCGTACACCGAGGAGGACCGGGTGAACCCGATCAGCATCTACGGCCGGTCGAAGCTGATTGGCGAGCGCCAGGTGCTGGCGGCGGATCCCAAGCATGTGGCCATCCGCCTTTCGTGGCTGTTCGGGCCCGGCCGGCCGGGATTTCCGGAGTGGGTCGTGCGGCAGGCAGCTTCCGGGCAGATCAAGGTGGTGAGCGACAAGATCGGCTGTCCCACCTACAGCGAGGACGTCGCGGTGTGGCTGCGGAAGCTGATTACGCTGCCCCGGCTGGCCGGCGGGGTCATCAACGTCTGCAATCCCACCGCGACGAACTGGTTCGAATACGCCCGGGCCATCTTGAGCCTGACGGGCAGCACCGTCGAGCCGCAGCCGATTTCCATGAGTGAATTGCCCGGTCTGCAGGCGGCCCGGCCGGACAACTCGGCCCTCGACCCGGGGCTTTTCGAAACGCTGACCGGCCTGCGCTGTCGTCCCTGGCAGGAGGCCCTGGCCGAGCATCTGGCCGCCAAATCGATCCCGGCGTAGAGCCGCAGCGTCGCCTACCCGGCGGCCCGCAGCGTTTTTTTTTGTTTGCCCGCGTTGCCGTTTGCTCCACGGCAACAGGCTACAGCTCTGCGACTTCAGGCGCGCCCGGGTGGTCCTCCCTCAGCCGATCGAGCCGCTGCCGACGTGCCAGGACGGTGCGTTCGCTTTTCGATCACGACGTGGTGACGATCCATGGCAAGGAATGATCAGAGTTTATTTGCATTGTCCACAAATATCAGCAAAATCATATTTTTATGAATAAAGACACCATTGCGGTCATTGGCCTCGGCTATGTCGGACTCCCACTCTGTCTTCAGTTCGCGCGCTCCGGCGCGACCGTGCTGGGGGTGGACATTGATGCGTCCAAGGTTGAGGCGCTGGCGGCGGGTCGCAGCTACATCAAACACATTGAATCCTCGGCGATCGCGGAAATGACAGCGGCCGGCAGGCTCTCGGCGACCACCGATTTCCGGCGGCTTGCCGAGGTCGGGGCGGTCATCATCTGCGTGCCCACGCCGCTGAACAAAAATCGGGAGCCGGACATTTCCTTCATTCTGGAGACCGGCCGGGCGATGGCACCGCACCTGGCCAAAGGCACGGTGGTGGTGCTTGAATCCACGACCTACCCCGGAACGACCGACGAGGATCTGCGGGAGGAACTGGAGGGCGGCAGCGGGCTGAAGGCCGGGGTCGATTTCCATCTCGCCTTTTCTCCCGAGCGCGAGGACCCGGGCAACGACCTGAGCAAGGTGAAGGTGGTGCCGAAAGTGATCGGCGGCCTGACCCCGGCGTGCCTCGAAAAGGCCATGGCGGTCTACAGCCGGGCCATCGACACCCTGGTGCCGGTCTCTTCCTGCCGCGTGGCCGAGGCCACGAAGCTGCTGGAGAACATCTTCCGCAGCGTCAACATCGCGCTCGTGAACGAATTGAAGGTGGTCTACGAGGCCATGGGCATCGACGTCTGGGAGGTCATCAACGCGGCCAAAACGAAACCGTTCGGGTTCATGGCCTTTTATCCAGGGCCGGGACTGGGCGGCCACTGCATCCCGATCGACCCGTTTTATCTGACCTGGAAGGCGCGGGAGTACGGCCAGAACACCCGCTTCATCGAACTCGCGGGTGAAATCAACACCCGGATGCCGGAACACGTGGTGCACCGGGTGGCCGATGCCCTGAACAACCACGGCAAGGCGGTCAAGGGCAGCCGCGTGCTCATCCTCGGCCTGGCCTACAAACCGAACGTGGATGACCAGCGGGAATCGCCCAGTTTTGTGCTCATGGACCTGCTCGCGGAGCGCCGGGCCGAACTGGAATATCACGATCCCTATGTGCCGGTGATTCCGTCCACCCGCGAGCACCCGCACTACGCCGGCATCACTTCCGTTCCGTGGAATAAAGAGACCATCGCCAGCTTCGACGTGGTCCTGATCTCGACCAACCACGCCTGCGTGAACTACGAGGAACTGGCCGCCTGGGCTCCGTGCATCGTGGACACCCGCAACGCCATGGCCGGCGTCGCGACCGCTCCCGGCCAGGTCATCAAGGCGTGATCGGCACCCGGCGCTCCCTGCTCCCCAAACGTTCCCCATTCTTCGCTCCCATCCCCCCACTTGTTCATGCTTCTCGTCACTGGCGGCGCCGGCTATATCGGCTCTCACACCTGCAAGTCCCTGGCCCGTGCGGGCTTTCAACCCGTGGCCTACGACAACCTCAGCACCGGTCACCGGCACAATGTGCAGTGGGGGCCGCTGGTGGTGGGTGAGGTCGGGGATGCCGACGCCTTGCGGCGGGTCTTTCGCGATCATCCGATCGAAGGGGTGCTGCATTTTGCGGCCAGCGCCTACGTGGGCGAATCCGTGGCAGCGCCTCTGCGCTACTATCGCAACAACGTGGCCACCACCCTGACGCTGCTGGAGGTGCTGCTGCAACACGGCTCCCCTCCGCTGGTGTTCTCAAGCTCGTGTGCCACTTACGGCGTGCCGACCGAGGTGCCGATCCCGGCCAGCCATCCCCAGCATCCGATCAACCCGTACGGCTGGACCAAATTGATGGGAGAGCGGATGATTCTCGACGCCTGCCATGCGCATGCCCTGCGCAGCGGCATTCTCCGCTACTTCAACGCCGCCGGGGCCGATCCTGACGGCGACCTGCGGGAGGAGCACGATCCAGAAACCCACCTCATCCCGCTGGCCATTGATGCGGCGCTCGGCCAGGCCCCCCCGCTGCGCATCTTCGGTACCGATTATCCCACCGCCGATGGCACCTGCATCCGCGATTACATTCACGTCAGCGACCTGGCCGACGCCCATGTCCGAGCCATGCAGGAATTGCTGAACGGCGGACCTTCGAGTATCCGCAATTTGGGCACCGGCCACGGCCACAGCGTCCGCGAGGTCGTCGAGGCCGTGAGCCGGGCGGTGGGACAGCCGGTCCCCGCTGAGCAGCATCCCCGGCGTGAAGGCGATCCGGCGGCTCTCGCCGCGCTGCCCGATCCTGAAACGGCCGCCCTCCTGCGATTCCCGGACCTGCAGCAGATCGTCGAAACCGCCGTGCGGAGCCGCTTGCCCCAACCGGCTTCCCCAGACCACCGGTAGGGCCGCACTCCCGGTGCCTTTGCAACTCGGAGCCACGCGCCCAATGGGGTCACTGCCTGAGGGCTGCTTTCGAGGCGGCCCACCAATTCTTGATGAGCCACCCTCTTCCTCAACCTGCCGGCCGCCGCTGGGGCCTGGTTTCCAAGCGGGAGCGCTGGGGTCTGACGTGGCGGGGGTGGGTGCTGCTGGCGGCGGCGACGGCCGGTCTGGCCGCGGTGGCCGGATGGCGGATTTATCCGTTTCTGGCGATCACGGCGACCGTGGAAAGCCCGGTGGTGGTGGTGGAAGCCTGGGTGCCGCCGGCCATTCTGAAGGACCTGGCCGCGCGGTATCAGGGGGAGGACGAAAGCATCCTCTACTGCACGGGTGGCCCGTCCGATCAGGCGTTCGAATCCACCCGGATCGAGGACACCTCCGCCGCCGCGGCGGCCCGAATGCTGAAGGGTTATGGCATCCCGGAGCATCGTCTCAAGGTGGTGCCCTGCTGGGTGCCGCGGCGCGACCGCACCTACGCGAACGCGGTGGCGGTGCGCGAGTGGTTCAAGGACCAGCAGATGACGGTGACCGCGATCAACGTCGTGACCGAGGGGCCGCACAGCCGTCGTTCCCGGCTGATGTTCGAAGCGGCCTTCGGCAGCGAGGCCTCCATCGGAGTCGTCTCGATCCCGGACCGCGACTACGAGGCCGCCCGCTGGTGGCGCTACAGCGAGGGCGTCAAGGCGGTCATCAGCGAGGCCGCCGCGTATGTGTACGCCCGGCTGCTCTTTCAGCCGGGCGGGGGAGCAAAATGAGCGCGAACTACTTGGGGATATTGAGCTACTGAATGTGCGTAGTGAATCGTGTCTCCCGACGTTTCTTTTATGAAAACCCTGCCACCTGAGTCACCGGTCACCCGGCCACCCGGTCCTGCGACTGGACCGCGCACCTCGTTCTTGGCCCGTGTGCGGGCCGAATGGAAGCGGATGCCCGGTGCACAGCGCACGCGGCTGACGTGGGCGCTGGCCTTTGCGGGTCTGCTGACGCTGGTCTTCTTAAAGCCGCTGGTGGATTTGATGCGGTACTCTTCCGGCACCGATCTTCATTCGCACATTCTGCTTATTCCCTTTGTTTCGCTGTATCTGCTGGCGCTGCGGTACCGCTCGTTGCCGACCGGGTACCGGACGTCTCCGGGGTGGGCGCTGGTGCCGCTGGCGGCTGGGCTGGCCGCTCTGGCGGTCTTGTGGAAGCTGATTCCAATGGCGGGCGTCCTCAGCCTGAATGATCGGCTGGCCGCTTATGCGCTGGCCTACGTCGCCCTGCTGGCGGCGGGCGGCTTTGGTTTTCTGGGCCGCCAGTGGATGGCGGCCGCGGCGTTTCCGGCGGCCTTCATGATCTTTCTGGTGCCGCTGCCCGATGCGCTCGTGACCACCCTGGAGGCCGCCTCGCAGACAGCCTCGGCGGAGGTCTCGGCCTGGATGTTCCAGCTGACTGGCCTGCCGCATTTGCGCGACGGCAACATTTTCCAGCTGCCGGGGATCACCATCGAGGTGGCGAAGGAATGCAGCGGCATCCGGTCGAGCTGGGTGCTTTTCATCACCAGCCTAGTGGCGGCGGAAATGTTTCTGAAAAGCCCGTGGCGGCGGCTGATCCTGGTGGCGCTGATCATTCCCCTGGGAGTGCTGCGCAATGGCTTTCGCATTCTGGTCATCAGCTGGCTGTGTGTGGAAATCGGGCCGCATATGATTAAGAGCTTCATTCATCATCGGGGCGGGCCGATCTTCTTTGCGCTGTCGCTCATCCCGTTGTTCGCCATTCTTTGGTTTCTCAGGCGTGGGGAGATCCGACGCGAGCAAAAACGTGCGGAGTGAGGAAGTTCGGAGGTGGTGGGTCTGATGTCCTTGCCGGTGAATGCGCCTGTTTCCATCGCTGCTTATCCACCCTCGTTTTTCGAGGCGAATCGGCTTCTTGTGGGCCGCCTTGGAACAGCGCTCCAGGGCGCATTTTTATGTCTGGCGCGACGAAAACGCGGATGAGGTTCAGGCGGCGTGGATGCTGGACCCGCCCGCGAACTTGGTCGCCGCAGTGACGCTTCGCGCGGGGCGTTGCCTTGTCTGGTCTCAAGCCAACAGTGCGTCCTCCGGGGGGAAGGCCGACGCGGTTCGTTTTGCGACGCCCGCCACCGCTGTCAATCGTGTCTTGCGGGGAGAAAGCGTGGTCGGACAACTGGGCGTTGGGTCGAGCCGCTGTGCCCGTCCATTCTGGGGTGGAGGTTTTGGCGACACCGGTTGGTACACGCAGCGAGGTGAAACGGTACCGCGAAGGCTGCGGGTTGACCTCTAATGCTTGAGGCATTCGGGCTAACGACGGATTCTGGTTTCCATTCCAGCCCATCCTGTCGGCGAGGCACTCCGCCCGATCTGAGACATTTCGATTTTTCGTGCTTGCGAACTGTCAGTGGTTATTGTAATTCTAGTCCACCTAATCAACCAAAAAACTAATCATGAAAACGAACCAAATAAACTCGCCTCAGATTGTCGTGAGGGCTCTTCACCGCTTGATGGCGGCGGCGCGCCGAGGGTGGCGGGCCGCCTCAGTTCCGCTGAGTCTGGCCGTGCTAGCGGCTGCCGGAATTGTGCTGACGGCCTGTGAATCAACGCTGAGTAGCAAAGTACAGGGTCCTTCGGCCGGGCGAAGTGCGGCTGCCGGGGCTGTTGTGCTCGGTGAAGGTGACTCCATCCGCCTGGTTTTTGCCGGTGCGCCCGAACTGAACAACTCCCAGAAGATTCGCAGTGACGGGAAAATCTCACTCGCCACGGTCGGTGAGACCCGGGCCGCTGGACTGACCGTGCCGCAACTGCAGGAATCGCTGACCGCGCTCTACAAGCCTCAACTTCAGAATCCCTCTGTGCTGGTCACTCTCGACGCCAGTGCCAATGCGGTGATTATCTCGGGTGAGGTGAATTCCCCCGGCCGACGCGTCTTCGACAAACCCACCACCCTGCTCGAGGCCATTATGGAAGCCGGTGGATTCAGCGGTTTCGCCAACAAAAAGAAAGTCACCCTCATCCGGGTCGAGGGCGGCCAGTACCGCACTGAGGTCGTTGACATGAGCGGCGCCCTGAAGGGGGAAGAAACCGCCGTCGTCTACGTGCGCGGCGGCGACATCATCAATGTGCCTGAGTGAAACCGCCGCTCTTTACGGAGCCGGCAAGACCTGATAGTAGCGGCCGGGCAACTGCCCGGCTTCATTGTCGCTGGCTCTCAACCGGCCGGTGGTATTGCTCACAATGCTCAGCAGCGCCCAGTTCAGCATGTCCTGCGAGGCATATACCGCCAGTGACTGCCCCGGGGCCGCGGTGATGGTGAAACCAAATCCTCCCGTCGGCAGGGGGCTCCAATCCGTAATCGTGGCTGCGCTGGCCTTTAAGGAGGGATCATCCACGCTTGGTGCCGCCATGGTTTCGACGGTGAACAACGGCTGCGCGGACGCTGGCGTAAAGCTGATTTCATCGGAAGGCGGGCTCTCCCCACCGTCCATGCCATAGGCCACCAAAACCGAATAATAAATCTGCTGGGGTGCCAATCCGCCGAGCGTCACCGATGTCACGTTCCCCACGTCAACAGATTCGGTATAGTCCCCGCTCGCCAGTCCATACAAAACTCGGTATCCACCCAGATGCGCTTCCGTGTTGGCATTCCAGCTTAACGACACCGCTCCCGGAGGCGCTTCCATCGCACCCAACTGGGCACTGGTAGCGAGGAGCGCGATCAGAAGCCTCAAAGTTGGTCGCCTGGGCCGACGCGCCCCACTCGCAATAAACACCCCGATCATCTGCCAGAGGGAGTGAAGAAGAGAAAGATTCATAAAGAGCCATTTTATTATAATTATGGAATTTAGCAATAAAATTTTGTCTTTCTCATTTTCCCGATTATGTTCTCGGATGCCGGTGGAATCACATGTGCACTTGTGAACATTTTTTTTGGTATTACGACGTGTTGGGTGGCCGCATTCTTGAGTGTGGGGCTGGCCTTAGCTGGAGTGCTGATGCGGAGGCACTCGGTGGCGGCGTGGTGTTTTGTGGCTGGGATGCTGACGTTTTCGGTGGAGGCGTGGCTGACGGCACTGAGTTTGGCGGCGGACACAGCGGAGGGGGTGCAGCGGTGGCAGACGTATGTCTTGTGGGTCAAGACCTTGGTTCCAGCGTCCTGGCTGGCGTTCAGCCTGAGTTATTCACGGGGTGATTACCGTGGATATCTGAGTCGGTGGCGGTGGACAGTACTGGCGACGTTTCTTTTGCCGGTGGGGGTGGGAATTGTAGTGGTTTTTAATCCTCAGTCTGTTTTGACCGCGCTGAGGGGTGAGGAGGGAGGAGGTTGGTTCGTGCGGTACGCCGGCTGGTGCAAATGGCTGCAGATGGGGCTGGTGGTGTGCTCGGTCTGCATTTTGGCCAACTTGGAGCGGACGTTTCGGGCGGCGGTGGGCACGATGCAGTGGCGCATCAAGTATGTGGTTCTCGGTCTGGGTTTGGTCTTTGGGGCGAAGATTTATTGCCGGAGCCAGGGACTCGTTTTTGCGACTTATGATCTTCGAATCAGCGTCGTGGAATACTCGGCGTTGGTGATGGGGTGTGTTTTGATGGTTATTGGGTATGCCCGGCACGGATTTGGGGAGATCGACCTCTATCCCTCGCGGACGGTGCTGCAGGGCTCGGTGGTGGTGCTGCTGGTCGGTCTGTATTTGTTTGTGGTGGGAGTTCTGGCCCAGCTGGCGCAGGTTTTTGGGGGAACGGGCAATTTTCAATTGCAGGCGCTGGTGGTGCTGGCCGGGGTAGTGGGACTGGCGATTTTACTCCTCTCCGAGCGATTGCGCCAGAAGCTGCGGATTCTGATCAGCCGGCATTTCCATCGACCGCAGCACGATTCGCGCGCCATTTGGACCCAGTTTACCCAGCGCTTGTCGAGCGGGCTCAACCAGGAGCCGTACGTGCGGGAAGTGGTAAAACTGACTGCGAGCACGTTCAATGCTCTCTCCGTGACCGTCTGGTTGTTTGACCCGCGGGAAGAGAGCCTCGTGCTCGGCGCCACCACGGCCCACCCTGAAGTCGAGGAGGAGGATGAAGCAACAAACAGGCGGCTCTCCGCCGCACCGCTGGTGCAGGGACTCAAGAGCATCGGTGGTCCCTTCGATCTGGATCAGGTTCGGGAGCCTTGGGTTGAATCCCTGCGCCATCTCAGCCTGCGACACTTTCGCAACAGTGGTACCCGGCTTGGCTTGCCATTAATCGCGCGCGATCGCTGTTTTGGGCTCCTGATCATCGCTGACCGAGTCAATGGGGTGCCCTATTCCGTCGAGGAGATGGAACTGTTGAAATGCATCGCCGACCATGTGGCCGCGGGGTTGTTTCAGCTCCAACTGACGGAAGAATTAATGCACGGTCGCGAACTGCAGGCCTTTCAGGCGATGTCGACATTTTTTGTCCATGACCTGAAAAATGCGGCCTCCAGTCTGAGCTTGATGCTGCAGAATTTGCCGGAGCATTTTGATGACCCCGAGTTTCGCCAGGATGCGTTACGCGGCATTGGGAGCACGGTTCAGCGAATCAAGCAGATCATTGAACGGCTGGGCTCTCTGCGGAAAAAGCTGGAGTTGGAACCGGCGGCGACCGATCTGAATGCCTTGGTGGAAGGCATTCTGGTGGAGATGGGGGGGGGGGGCGGTGTTGAGGTGTTCAAAAACCTGCAGCCGCTGCCCACAATTCAGGTGGACCCGGATCAATTGTCGACGGTGGTGGCCAACTTGGTGCTCAACGCGCAAGAGGCGGTGGGGGCCGGCGGCCGCATCTCGCTGACCACCTCGGTAATTGAAGGGAGGGCGGTGTTGGAGGTGAGCGACAACGGGCGAGGCATGAGCGCCGACTTCATCCGCACCTCGTTGTTCCGCCCATTCCAAACAACCAAGAAAAAGGGGCTGGGCATCGGCTTGTTCCAATCGAAACTCATCGTGGAAGCGCATCACGGTTCGTTGCAGGTCCAGAGCACGCCCGGCCAGGGCACGACTTTCCGTCTTCTTTTACCCCTGACTCAAGCCCTCCATGAAGCCTAAACTGCTCATCGTTGACGATGATGAAGATATCCGGACCCAGATGAAATGGGCCCTGGCCAAGGACTACGGCGTCGTCTTGGCCGAAGACCGGTCGAGCGCGCTGGATGCCTTCACCTCGGGGCGGCCCCCGGTGGTCATTCTTGATTTGGGGCTGCCGCCCCATCCGAACGCTCCCGACGAGGGGTTGGCTACTCTGGCCGCTCTCTTGGCCTCGGACCGCCTGGCCAAAGTGATCATTGTTTCCGGGCAGGGAGAAAAGGAAAACACCCTGAAGGCGGTAGGTGCCGGGGCGTATGACTTCCTGACCAAGCCGGTCGACATGAACGACCTCAAGCTGCTGCTGCGGCGCGCGTTTCACGTGGCCGGCTTGGAGCGTGAATATGCCAAGCTGCAGCAGGGGCTGCTGGCTGACACCTTTGAGGGCATGGTCGGTACCAGCCTCGCCATGCAGGAGGTCTTTGCCGTCATCCGCAAGGTGGCCACCACTAGCGCTCCCGTGCTCATTCTCGGGGAGAGCGGCACCGGCAAGGAAATGGCCGCCTTGGCCATCCACCGCCGCAGCCAATGCAAGGCCGGCCCGTTCGTGGCGATCAACTGCAATGCGATCCCCGAAAGCTTGATGGAAAGTGAGCTTTTCGGACACGAAAAGGGCGCCTTCACCGGGGCCAATGCCCAGCGCAAGGGCCTGATTGAAAGCGCTGCCGGCGGCACCCTGTTCCTCGATGAAATCGGCGAGCTGCCGCTCCCGATCCAGGTCAAACTGCTGCGGTTTCTCCAGGAAAAGACGTTTCAACGTGTCGGCGGCCGCCAGGAAATCCAGAGCGACGTCCGCCTGGTCGCCGCCACCAATGCCGATCTGAAAGAGACGATCAAATCCGGCGGGTTCCGCGAGGATTTGTACTTCCGTCTCGCGGTGGTGGTCCTGAAGATGCCGCGTCTCCATGACCGCGAGGATGACGTGCAGATGGTGGCGCGCGACTTTCTCAAACGCTTCGCTTCCCAAAACGGCCGGGGCGAGCTGTCGTTTGCGCCTGATGCCGTTCGCGCCCTCAGCCGTCACCGGTGGCCCGGGAACGTACGGGAATTGCAAAACCGCGTCCAACGGGCCGTCATCATGGCCGAGGGCGGCCGGATCGCCGCCATCGACCTTGAACTCACTGAGGGCTCCGACGCCGACAGCCCAGGTCTCTACCTGAAAGAAGCCCGCGAACAGGTCGAACGCACCCTCATCGACCAATCGCTCCGTCGCCACCGTGGTCGCATCAGCGCCGTAGCTCAGGAACTCGGCGTCAGCCGACCGACATTGTATGAGCTCATGCAAAAACTGGGAATCAACCGGGGGGTATAGGGTGGAGGTCGTGCGGCGGGGGGGGCGGAAGTCAGAGGAAGGCTAGACGACAACTCATCACACCAGCCCCAATCTAAAAGATCAATCGAATGAACCGTACGAAACCGTTATCAGTAGCTCATCGACCCCTCCAGGGTCGGGTCGGTTCTTTTCGTGTGTCCGGGGGGGCGTCGTGTTCGTTCGATCCCCGGCTATGTGCTTAGATTCTGTCAGGCTCTTTGTCCACTGATCTCCAGCCTCTGTCTCCTGTCTCCTGTCTCCTGTCTTCCATACTCCGCGAACTCGACATCGGAATGTCGGGCTACCGTCCTCCGCCTGCTTCCCCGCACACCCATGACCCACATACCATCCTCTCTGATTCGACCTTTCATCTGCATGCTTGCCGCTGTGTTGGCGGTGGGCTGTTCCAAAGAGGCAAGCCAATCGCGATCAATGGATCGGGCGCGGGTTTTTTTTGAGGCCGGCGAGTACGAAAAGGCGAAGATCGCATATATATCGATACTACAGAAGAGCGGGTGGAAGGGAGAAATCGCGAGTCAGCTGGGGACCATCTGGTCGCTGCAGGGTGCCACCATGCAGGCGCTCCCCTATTTGAAGAAGGCTCGGGAAATGGGGAATCTGCCGGACTCATCGCGGGCTCAATACATCAAGGCACTGCTGGCCACTGGCCAGGAATCGATGGCCCAAGCGGAAGCCGAATCAGCCATGCAGGACAACCCGGGCAATGGCGAAGTATTGGTGCTCCTCGTCTCCATGTCCAGGCAACCCGAAGAGTTGATAGAGGCTCAACACCTCATCGACCGCTTTCCCGATAAGGACTCGGCCTATTTTCACCTGGCCGTGAGCATGGTGGAGACCCGGGCGGGAAGTATTATTAACGCTGAGCAGGCGGTGGCAAAAGCGCTGGCAGCCGATCCCAAATTACCGATGGCCCACTTGGCGGCGGCGTCGGTTCGGCGCGCGAATGGCGACCTGAGAGGGGCGGAGGAATCCATTAAAACAGGGTCGGAGCTGGCGCCAGTGCGCTCGCCCGAGCGGCTGAGATATATCGAATTCAAAGTCCAGCAAGGGCAGACAAAGGAAGCACAAGTCTTGGTGGCTGAGGTCGTAAAACTGGCGTCCGACTTTTTGCCCGCTTTGATCGTATCGGCGCAGCTGGCACATGGCGCGAAGGCATACGACGAAGCCCTAGCCATTCTGGAAAAAGTTTTTTCCATTGATTCCTTCAACATCTCGGGGCGGTTACTGCAGGCGGATGCCTTGGTCGCGAAGGGCGAACCGAAACAGGCTATTCAAGTACTGCAGAGGTTAGATCAGGTCTATGAAGGGGCCCGGCCGGTGCGGATGAAGCTGGCGCAATCGATGATGTCCGGTGGAGATCTCAGCGGGGCGGCCGAGTTATTAAACAAGATGTTGGTTCGTGCTCCCGATCGCGGGGCGTCCCTTCTTCTTGCCGAGATTAATTTGCGTTTAGGCAACCCAGCGGCGGTGGTGCCAGCGATGGAAGCACTGTTGGAGCAAACCCCGGGAGACGAAGCGACTTCGATCATGCTGGCCCGTGCGCTGGAAACCCAGCGTCGATTCGAGGAGGCGCTGCGCGTCATTCAGAAGTTGACTGAGCTTAAGCCGGAGAACGCTTTGTATCATGCGATGATCGGCAATGTGCATCTGCAGCTGAAGCAGGTCCCCGAAGCACGCACCGCCTATGAAACGTCCTTGAGCCTGGCGCCTGCAGATGAGGCGGTGTGGGTCCGGCTGGTCGAGCTCGATTTGGCGGAGGGCAAAACCGAGGAAGCGCTAGCCCGATGTGCTGTTCGGCTGAAGAGTGAACCTAAGTCAGCGTCCGTGACATTTATGCAAGCCCGGGTCCATCTCACCCGGAAGGAATGGGAGCCGGCGGAGGCAGATTTACTCAAGACGTTGGAACTGGATGCGAACCATCCTACGGTCCAAGAAACGCTGAGCCGCCTCTATTCGACCACCGGGAGAGTGCCTGAGGCGATCGAAAAGGTTGAACAACGATTGGTGGCCAATGCCAAGGATCTGCGCGCGCTGCGCTTGCTGGCATTGCTGCGCACCCAGGGCAAAGAATTTGAGAAGGCGGCGGAAGTGTATGAACGACTGACGGCGGCCTTGCCGGCTCCTGAGCCGTTTGTCCTGAACAATCTGGCCAACCTGTACGCCGACCACCTCAACAAACCTGAGCAAGCCTACGAGCTGGCCCGGCAGGCCCGAGCCTTGCGGCCGTCGGTGGAGGAGGGCCTCACAGTGGCCGCCAAGCTAGAGGCGGCCGCGATTGCCGATACCCTGGGATGGTTGCTCTATCGGCGGGGGGAGTTTAACGAGGCTTATACTCTGCTGCAAGAAGCCGTGACCGCGCTGTCCGAACAACCCGAGGTCCAAGCGCACCTCGGCCTGACCGCCGCGGCCATGGGGCAGACCGAGGTGGCCAAGGACGCCCTCGCCAAGGCCATTGCGTCGGCAATCGATTTCCCAGTCAAGGCGGAGGCGCAGCAGCAGCTCGCGCTGCTCAACGGCGACTCCTCGACGACATTGACCAGCGTCGAATTAGCCGCAATGGCTGAGAAGAATGCCGATGATCCATTGTTGCAACTCCGACTGGGGGAAGCCCTGGAGAAGGAAAAGAAACTTCCGGAAGCGGTCGCGGCGTATGATGCAGCGCTCACTCTGAATCCCGAGTTGCAATCTGCCGCGCTCCAGCTGGCCACACTGCATGCCGGCCCGCTGCAGGATCCGACCAAGGCGTTGCAGTACGCCAAAAAGGCTCGGGAACTCGCACCCAATGATGCGAAAACAGCGGCCTTGCTGGGGGATTTAGCGTACCGGACTGGGGACCACTCGTGGGCCTACGATTTGCTTTCAGAGGCCACCCGCGGCGGAGCGAAGGGGGCGGAACCGCTCCTGAACTACGCACGAGCCGCTTATAGCGTGGGACGCGTGGAAGACTCGCGCCTCGCCATGCAGCAATGCCTTGCCGCTTCTCCAGATGCCGCGATGGCCGCGGAGGCTGCCAGCTTCCTCGAATTGACGGCCGTGGCGGCCCCGGCGGCAACTTTCGCGGAGGCTGTGCTCAAGAACGATGCCGACAACGTGCCGGCATTGCTGATTCGAGCTGATGCCCAGCTCAAGGCGGGGGAGTCGGCGGCGGCAGGTGACACCTATAAGACTATTCTGGCCCTGTACCCAAATTTTGCCCCGGCTCGAAAAGAATTGGCAGCCGTTCTGGCCCGGGATCCTTCGACCCGCGACCAAGCGTATGCGCTGGCTTTGAAGGCCCGGGAAACGCTGCCGGATGACGCGGAACTCACAGAAACAGTGGCCCTGCTGACCTACCATCGCAAAGATTACAAATATGCGGTGGAACTCTTCAGTGATGCCGCCCGGGTTCGCCCCCCCCAAGCCGAAGCCCTGTTTTATCTCGGACTCACCCACTTGGCACTCAAGGAAACCGAGGCGGGACGCGACAGCTTGACCAAAGCCGTGGCTGCCGGACTTTCCGAACCGGAGGCGACGGAAGCCGCCCGACTCTTGGAACCCGAAAAAAAGTAGGCCAGGACGCTCGGGTGAGGTGCCGCGGGTGGCCTCGGTTTTCACAAAAATCAGCCGCCGGAAGGCAGGCGGATCTTTCCGTTGGCCGGAAGCAGTTTCATCTCAGCCCGGTGTCCAAATCGCTTCACCAAAGCAGTCTGAACCGTCTGCTGATAAAGGTGGTGCGCTTCAGTCCGGATCCCATTCGCTGCGCCCCTGGCTGCATCGCGCCCGCGGGGTCCGTAACGGTCGCGACGTCTTTATTGGGGACGATTTGTTCATCGACGTGGAGTAACCAGAAATGATCGAAATGACATTGAACCGATTGCATTTTTCTATGCAAGGACTAGCATTATAGTGTGGAAAGTATTGCAAATTGTAAAAAAGGAAATATGATCTAATGCTTTCCTTTAACTCATGGTCCTCACCTTCACACTAGCGCACCGAATCCGGGCCATTACGACCGTGGTGTCGCCGCGCGTTTTCGAGAATACGCGGGATACGGTGGTCTTTTCGTCGCAGGAGGTTGATTCGGTGGTGCGGATGGTTGGGGTGAAGCGGTGCCATGGGGCGGAGGCCGGTGTGTGTAACCGCGATGTGTGTGTGGCGGTGGTGCGAGAGGTGCTGGCCGGGTTCGGCTGGGAGCCAGAGTCGATGGATGGGGTGATCATGGTGACGCAGCGTCCGGAATCTTTTCCAACCGACCGCTCGGTGGGATGGCTATTTGGCGGTGTCGCTTCGGCGACGACGTTCAAAGCCCGTTCGGCACCCGTAGCTCGACCCAGGTGGTTCAGTCTTCACACTAATGGGGAGGGATATCGTGATCCGATAATGCAAAGCGGGGAATTTCGCGGCCGGCTCAGTTCCGACCGCCGGAAGCATTTTTTGCATATGAACGGGGCATGTACCATGAATTCCACCATGCGTCGGGTGCCTCCGCACGGCTACCCGTCCGCCGAGGTCGTCTCCGCCATGGGACTGCGCGAGGAACAGATCGAGCGCGTCCTCCGTGACATCATAGCGAAGCCACGTCTGGCCGACTATCTGCATGCGACTCCGGTCCTATTTGAGCCGGTGAGCGCCGAAACGGGGACGCAGCAGCCCTCGGCAGTATCATGACAGCGGTGTTCGACGGGGTATCCAAGCATTTATGCGCATTAAACTGATTCCTAATATTACGGCCGTGCATCCATTGGGGGTTGCAGTCCCATAAGTCGTCCAGGACAGAGCAATATCTTGCCACAGAGAACATTATACTCTAGCCCCAATCATGAAAGATCTCAAAGAAGCCGAGCTTGCGCAGACCGGCCGCAATGATCGTTCCAGCCCACTGGAATCGATTCGGACGCATTATCGGAATGTCATGGATCATCATTTTCCGCTCGGATGCCGAGTGGCGCTTGTCGATTTTCCAAACCATGGGAATGTCGGCGATTCGGCCATCTGGCTAGGGGAACAACGGTATTTCGATGAGCGCAAAGCCGACATTGTCTCCGTATGCACTAAGGACACCTACCATGTCGAAACGCTGCGATCCCGGCTCGGGGGGGACGGCATCATTGCCGTTCATGGCGGTGGCAACTTCGGGGACGTGTGGCCGCAACATCATCAGTTCTTCCAGAAGATTCTGCATAGCTTTCCAAAGCACAAAATTGTTCAGCTGCCGCAGACGGTCTTCTGGTCAAACATGGAAACACGCGCCGCGGATTTCGCGAAGATGAGTGAACACCCGAATCTTACGCTCTTCGCGCGAGATCGAACGTCACTGCGAATTTTACAGAAGAACGGCCGTCAACCTGCGTTTTTATGCCCAGACAGCGCCATGTTTTTAAACTTAGTCAGACCGGAAGATCCGACCTGTGACCTGGTGGCCTTGATGCGCGCAGACAAGGAAAAAGGGACCTTTGAATTGCCGTCGCCGGTAGCCACGGAGGATTGGACCAAGGACGGCAGCGATTTTGGGTTCAAACTCGCCCGGCGCGTTCAGAGCGGATTATCTAAGTGCGGAGACGGATCATGGATGAACCAGAGGGGACTATTCGATTTTCTGGCTGACGCGCGGGTCAAGCGCGGATGTCGGCAGATCGGTCGTGGGCGCGTGGTGATTACGGACCGGCTTCACGTGCATATATTGGCCTGTTTGATGGGTATTCCTCATGTGGTTATCGACAATTCATACGGCAAGCTCTCGTCTTTCCGGGAGTGTTGGACCCACGAATTCCCAAGGCAGGTTTACCTCACTGACCCGTCAAAGGTGGCGGTCGCACTTGCCGCGGTGCAAGCGATGCCGTGACCGGGAAAAGAGCTACCGATGGTCAATGCAAGGTAGCGTAGGAGCATATGTGGTCGCTATTGTCGGTGGATCGCAGCCGCGCTGGGTTACAGCGGCAAAATTTCCATGAAAAAAACGCTTTCGAGTGCAAAACTGAGCAGTCGAGTCTCGACGGCATGGCAGCAAGCGAAGGGTTCCCCCTTCCTGCTGCCGGTGACTATCGTGAAGGGTGACGACCCGGCCGCCATCGCAATCCACCGGACATCTGCCCGGTTGTTCGTGCCATCGAGGATGGCCGCCTTCTTGCAGTTGCTGGCGTTCCCCATGAAGTGGGTTCGTGCCAACGTGAGTTCTGCGCGACACATGCCGGCGATAAGTGGCGGGCGTTACCACTGGTTGCGCCATCTTCCGAAGGGGTTATGGGAGACGGCGGTGCACAATTTCGAGCCGGCCAGTTGGTATAAATATGGCATTTGGCGGTTTGGAAGTGATACTAACATCGCCAAATACATAACCCACCGCGAGATCTGCATTCTTCTGCCCCACCTAAACCGTAATACAGAAACTGGCTTTTTGGCTCAAAAAATTCCTTTCTGGCGTTTTTGCCGAAATCACAATATTCCGTGCGCCCCGATCCTCGCTGTCGCTACTCGCGGAAAGGTTGATTTGTCAGACTCGTCTGGGAGCCTGCCGCCGACCGACCTTTTTTTAAAGTTAGAAGACATGTACTGCGGAATTGGAGCCGAACTGTGGCAGTGGTCAGCGGAAAAGGAGGCATGGTATCACAACGGCGTGTGGAAGAATAAATCCGAGTTCTTGAGACACCTGCAGTTCACGTCGCAGGAAAACACCCTTCTGGTACAGCCTCGTTTGATGAACCATCCGGACATACTTCCTTTCACAAATGGAAGCTTGGCGACATTGCGCGTGGTGACGTGCCGGGTGCCAGGAGAGGAGCCGAAAGTTCTGGCACGGTGCCTGCGGATGCCCACAGGTGCGAGCGAAGTGGACAATTTTGCCGCTGGTGGTCTGGCGGCGGGCGTTTCGGAACATGGAATAGTCAATTGCGGTGTAGCAAAGTCTAATCCACTGAAACTTCTTCAGTTTCATCCAGATTCGGGATATCGATTCGAGGGAGCACAATTGCCAATGTTCGAGGAGGCGGAACAACTCTGCCTAAAGGCCCACGGGCTGTTTCAGAAACCTTGTTTTGTAGGTTGGGATGTGGCGTTTCTCGAAAACGGTCCGATTCTGCTCGAAGCCAACACGACATGGTGTGTGGACCTCCTGCAAATGGCCTACCAAAAGCCCGCTGGCGATTTTGGTTTCATTGACGCATACATTAGCTGCTTACGAGAGGAGGGTTCGGGTGCTGGCTAAAACGGTGGCTTTTGTTGGGTTCTCCACCTAACTCTGGTGGCTGCGCGGTATGCGCGAGGGAACCTCTGAGTTCCGCCTCCTGGAGCTGATAACTATGAACCGCCCTGGCGGCAACGATGTAGGAAACAAAAAACCCCGTCCTATCGGACGGGGTTTTTGCGATTTTAGGGTTATCCTGTCAGCGGAGCCGCTGACCAGACGCCACCATTAGTTCTTGGCTTTGAGCTTCCGACGCACGCCGGAAACGAGCAGCATGCCGCCGCCGAGCAGTGCCAGCGAGGAGCCGGACTCCGGAACGCACGCGATCATTCCGGTGAGTGCCGAAGTGGCGGACGAGTTCTCAGGGACGGAGAACACGGGCTTGCCACTAAACGAAAGGGTGAGGATGTATTGTATACCACCAAGGCTAAACGCTTGGGACGGAATGTCTGGGAGGCTGATGAAATCATTCACCGGACCAGGAATATTTGGGGTGGTATTCAACGTCAGGACATAGGTGAAGGGAACCAAACCTACGTTAGGGAGCGTGAAGGCAACATCCACCAGCAACTCAACGGAGGTGGCGTTGGTGCCGAGCAAGGTCGTGCCATTGTAGTAGGTGACGGTGCCAACATCAAAGGTTTCGTCACAGGCAATGTCGTTGAAAGTGTTAGCCGCGAACGACAAGCTGTTTGGCGGTGGGGGAACGCCAATCGAGGCGTCGTTGTCACCCCACGTGAAATTGCTCGTGCCTTCGCCAGTCGTGACCAAACCAGCATCACCAAGTGCGTTGTCGAAAACACCGCTGGTCGATCCCGAGAAGGTAACGGCGAGGGCTTGGCTGGCGCTAGCCAGAACGGCGAGGGCGGTGAGGCCCAATGTTTTATTTGTGAGTTTCATATGTGTTTTGCTTGTTGTGAGTTTTGTTGTCTTTGGGAGCACATTCGTGTGTGCAGAAATGGTATAAGAATTTTGCGTGCCAACTGGTTTTTACGTGGGACTTGTGGCTGGATTGATGCAGTTGTAATAGATTAAAAAACAAGGCTGTAGGATTATTGAAAAAGTTTATTTGTTTTGCATGGCGCGGCGCGGTGGCGGCTTTTGAGGGGTTGGGGAACGGGCAAAGTGTAAAGATTTACGACAGCTGGAGCGGCGTATCGGCGGTTCACGTGTCAGAAAGAATTGATAAACAACAAGTAAACCCTGTTTTTACAAAGCGTAAAGTTTTCCGGCGGGTGGGAAAAGAAACGATTTTGGGGGTGGAGCGAGTGGGTGCTTTTGGGGTGTCTTCGCTGTAGAAGTTCTCTCATTTACGAGAATTGACGTGGTTTTCAGTTTTAGTTTCGGAGTACCGGGATGGGCCTGAAGAGGGTGTTTTCGGGTGGATGCGGAGTATGGGCTGGTTTGTTGGCTGGGACTCGTCGGTGGCGGGCGGAGGGTTTTTTCTCGCTGAGCGGTAGACCCCCAATGAGTCTCGCGAAGGAGTCGAAGCAGGCGAAGGGCTGTCGGGCCTTTGGGAGCCTTCGCTGTTTTTGAGTTAAGGCCGACAGGGTAGGTTTTTGGGCGGTGGGGGTACCTCTGGCGTTGCCACGGGCGGGCATCCGGTGGAGGGGGGGGGGTGGTCACCGTTTATTGGTCCCCTCTTGTTGCCGCGGCTGACGTGCCGCCGGTGTTTGCACTGCTGGCGATCATTTTGATCGTGGTGGTGGCGGTGTCGTTGATGCTGGCGCGCTTCCGGCAGTCGTTATTGATTGGGTATTTTTTGTGTGGGGTGCTGGTGGCGAACAGCGGGGTGCTCGCTCTCTATGGGGGCGAGGCGATGGAGGAGCGGATCGCGCAACTGGCCGATTTCGGGGTCACCTTGCTGATGTTCACCCTCGGGCTCGAGTTTTCGCTGGGGGAATTGCGCTTCCTGCGGCGGGCGGCGTTTGGCGGGGGGGCGCTGCAAATGGCGCTGACGGTGCCGCTCGGGGTGGCCCTGGGGCTGGCCCTCGGACTGCCCTGGGCCGGAGCGATCACGCTGGGGGTGGCTTTTGCGATCAGTTCGACCGCCGTGGGGCTGAAGAGCCTGGACGACATGGGGCTGGGCGGCAGCTCCGGAGCCCGCTTTGCGCTGGGGGTGGCGATTTTTCAGGATCTGGTGGTGATCAGCTTTGCCGTGCTTCTGCCGGTGCTGTATTCGGCGGGCACGGCCAATGGCCTGGTGCTGCCGGCGGTGCTGAAGCTGGTCGGCAAGGGGCTGTTTTTTGTGGCGGTGGCGGTGGTGCTCGGCCGCTGGGTCATTCCGCGGGTCCTGGCGTTGGTCGCGCGCACGCGCAATGAAGAACTCTTCACCTTGACCGTCTTTGGGTTGTGCGTGGGCATCGCCTTTCTCGGGGGCGCGCTGGAGCTGAGCCTGGCGCTGGGGGCCTTCGTGGCCGGGGTGACGGTCAGCGAGTCGATTTTCCGACATCGGATCATGACCGAGGTGAGGCCGCTCAAGGATTTGTTTCTGTCGTTGTTTTTCGTCAGCGTGGGGCTGGCGATCGACCTCGGCGTGGTCGCGGGCTCCTGGTGGCAGATCGGGCTGCTGACGATCGGGCTGCTGCTGGTCAAGGGCACGGTGGTCGCCACGGTGGCTCGGCGGCTCGGCTGGTCGCTGCGTGCCTCCGTGCTCGCGGCCCTGGGCCTGGCCAGCGGCTCGGAATTCTCCCTGCTGCTGCTGCACAAGGCCGGGCTGCTGCAGGCCTGGCCGGTCGTCGCCGGGCAGGTGTGGCTGGCGGCCATCGCCCTGAGCATGGCCCTGGTGCCGGTGTTGCTGCGGCATGCCGATCCGCTGATTGCCTGGCTGGAGCGCCTCGGCCTGGGCGGGGCGCGGGTCAGCCCTCCCCCCGAAGCCAAACCCGGCGAACGGCTCAAGGCGCTGCGGGACCACGCCATCGTCTGCGGCCACGGCCCGGTTGGTCAGCGGTTGCTGGAGGCGCTCGACGCCATCGGCGTGCCGTCGCTGGTCATCGAACTGAACGCTGACACCGTACGCACGCTATATCGGGCCGGGCGGCCGGTGCTTTTCGCCGATGCGACCCATCACGAAACCTGGGCCCTGGCGGGGGTGGAGCATGCGCGGATGGTGGCCTTTACCTTTTCAGATTCGCCGGTGGTGGCCGCGGCCCTCCCGATGCTGCGCGAGCGCCGGCGCGATGTGATCGTGCTGGCCCGGGCGAAATTCGGATCCGACGTCACCCGGCTGGAAAAACTCGGCGTGGATGCGGTCATCCACGATGAAGGCGTGGCCGCCGAGGCGGTCGTGCAGGCCGCGCAGGCGATCTACGAGCGGCCAGCCGGCGGAACGGCGGGATAAGAAGGGGCGCGGATGCGTAGCTCGACTTTCTGAAGTCGAGTCGACGCCCTCCGCCTGCGACACCCTCCGGCGGGAGTCCGGCGCGGTGCGCGGTGGGTGCGGCGGGCGCGGCGGTGGGCCGCGGTGCAGGTGGGGCGTGACCTCCGGGCACGCAGGCGGTGGGCGCATCCACCGGGCCGAACCGTCTCCGCCTGCTCTGGCGGCGGGGCGCGGCGGGGCTTGGGGCGCGGCGGGGCTTGGGGCGCGGCGGGGCTTGGGGTGCGTGGCACTCGTTGCCTGGAAGGCAACGCTACGGTGTGCAGGTG
>Ga0209702_10002908_pt1 | contig 28396 bp, 31 predicted proteins | sample FRY01_FD_187210 | JGI IMG/M metagenome (GOLD analysis project Ga0209702, IMG submission 187210) | Freshwater microbial communities from Lake Fryxell liftoff mats and glacier meltwater in Antarctica - FRY-01 (SPAdes) (version 2) | ecosystem: Environmental > Aquatic > Freshwater > Ice > Glacier... | reverse complement strand
TATAGTCGGGTCGCTTATCATTGTCACCCTTGTCATTCTTTGAAATAATGAAAGTGTTGGTGTTGTCATAAGCCATTTTTATTGCTCCAAAAGTTTTGATACAATATCTTCGATCTCTATGTTGAACAGGAGGATTTCTGTTTCTAAAAAAGTAATACGGTCCTGATCACGCTTGAGACGAAAGCGCTTGAGCTGCAATTCGTCTGGCATGCGTGGGTCATATAAGGTCAAGTCACACCACTGGCGGCCCGTGACTGCCATCTGAAATTGGCATTGGTCAACGTGCTCTTCAGGCGCCCTGCGGCTGTAAATTGTTCGCAGGTGGTTGACTGACTCCATACACTTGATCTCGATCAAACCTTCTTCGCCAACCAAACCGTCAGGACTGGCCCCAGCGCATTCAATCGAGGGGTGCTTAATGAAACCTACTTGGGCAACCTCAACGTCGTAGCGGGCCTGATAGAACTCGCGTGCGTCCTCTTCCTGATCAATACCCCACTGCATTGCAGCCGACGCTCTAAATTCAATAGGCACGCCTGTGATTCGTTCACGCACCAGCTGCCACTTGTAGTTGTCACGGGTGGCTAAGTAAGCGCCCGTCTTGGTCTTGCCCACCAAATCCTTAACTTTCGATGCAGTGATCAAGCCCAGCCGATCCATTAACCACTGGTCGGTGCGTTGCAATTCAACTGGCTCAGAGGAAGTCATCTTGCGTCGCCCCCTTGGCTTTTTTCAATTTGCTGGCAATAACAGCAGGCGCTTCTTTGCCGGGCTTGCTGGCAGCTGTGGCGTCATCATCCTCGTCAGCAGCGATACACAAAAGCGCTGAGATCTGGTAACGACGACCGTAAGTCGTGGCGCTGCCATACCCTTGGGCATCCATCTTGGTGGCCGGGAAGAAGGCTGGGGCAACCTCCAGCCACTGCCCTGACGAGTGGACAAGTCGCGCACCTATGGCCACCCCACCCTCTGCCGTCTCAATCACCTGCAGGATGGCCAGCCCGGCATCGCAGAGCGGCCCCTCTGTTGCGTCATTGATTGCAGACAGGTCGGCAAAACGGTTTTTAAAGTGCGGGTTAAAGTTGTTCTTAATAACTGGCTTGAACTTCTTCTTGGCTATGATAAGGGCCGCAAAAATCTTATCTGTTTCTGTTGACGTATAGATCATTATGTTGTTCTTTCCTAATCTAATAAAACAAAAAAAAGCCGAGTACAAGCAAAACACTTGAAACGACTGCTATAACAATAAACTTCTTGTTGCGTGCCCTTCGCAGGCGAACAAAATTGTGACAGCTGTAGACAATCATGATTAAGACTCCAGTGTGGTTGTGATGTAAAGCGTGGTGTGTTTAACCAGATTAGTCAGCTGTGGGCTGCCCCGGTTCTTGGCCATGAGAGACAACAGCTCGACAAATGCTTCTTCTGGCATATCATCAAAATAATCCGACCGCAGCATATCGTCCTGCCAATCATCTGGGCCCCACAGATCGCAATCTAAGGAGCCTGTTTCCCACGTATGCCAGACATCCCATATGTCGGCCTGTCTGTCTATTAACATCTCATCTCCATGCCACCACTGCGTGGGGTCTGGGTTGTAATATGGATTGGTCACTTAACGCTCGTTAATGTGGAATTTTAAAAAAAAGACCTGCCTCGAAACTACCTGCGTTTATGTATCCAACATATGGGCCGCCATCAGTGAGTATCACGTCACCGTCTTTAAACTCGATCTCTAAGTCGGCAATGATTTTGTGGTGCCCATACCAGTGGTAAAGTCGTAAGGCCTCAAGCACCTTTGCCAAACCCTCAGCCTCGTAAAGCTCTATTAATTCACCAGCCTCTTGGGGGTCAACTTCAATGACAACTTCGTATGCCATTTTTTAACTCCTGAGCGTTCATTTACGAACAACAGTGCACAAAACAAATACTACATTAAAAATGACAATATATAAACAGTTGATATAAAGATATACGTTTTTTACGAAAAATAACATGAACATTTTCAATTAATTAATCGATGTCGGCTTGATCCAGATGACAATCTGGCACCACAAAACGCGCATGTTCTGAGCTACATCGCCATTAAGATCACTTGTCACGTCGTTCATGACATTATAGGTGCCCGTTGTATAGCCACGCTTGATAATACCTATGTTTGTTATACCGTTGTCACCACAGTAAACGACTAGTGAACCAAGACATGCTTCAGGTCTGATTTTGTTTGCGCCCACCACAAGCATCCAACCGTCGTGCTTGCGGCCGTTTCTGATCTGCAACGCGAATGAATTCGAAGGTGTATCGTAGGGTGCTTTAAATTTGTCAGCTGCCTCAATATCTATCTGCACGAGCTCATTGCGTTCGTCAAGGAACATCGTCACAGGGACTTGTCGTACCTCGTCTTCAATGGGAGCGCCAGCACGTTTAAAAATCTCAATTGTGGTGACACCTAAGATATCAGCAAGCTTGACCGCGTCTTTGTTATGAATGGCGCGAATGCCACGCAACATCAGACTAACAGTCGATGGGTTGATTTCCAATAACTTAGCCAAGCCACGAACCGTAAGTTGCTTTTCTTCGAGCTTAGTCTTGAACCATTGAACATCTAAATTAGGGTTTTGTTTATTCAATGAAGGCATGACAACCTTTGTTTTATGTGCAAGAAAATCACACAATACTTTATATGTTCATAATATGCAAACTGTTTAGATTTATGTAATTATGTTTGCTGTTGATCTTCATCTATACAGTTGCTACAATTAATACGTTCATTCCCATAAACGAGCAAAAAAAACCTTAATCATTATGTGCGCCGCTGGGGCAATCGGTCCTAATAAAACGGAGTTGAAATGACAAGATTAACTTTACATAAAAGCCTTAAAACTATGCAAGAGCAGTGGGGAATAAGAATCATATTAAATGCCGAGGCAAGAAGGTATCAGTGATGCATTACTTCCCCTTTCACATTAACGACTTTAGGGCTGGCACGAGAGGCTTGAATCTTCTTGAAAGAGGCGTCTATGTTGAACTTTTACAGTGCTATTACGACACCGAAAAACCCCTACCTAAGTGTGTCGAAGCCATCTACTTTATGTTGGGCGCACACTCTGATCAGGAAAAAGAGATCGTGCAAAAAATACTTACATTAAAATTTAAGAAAAGTAGAAGTGGGTATGTGAACGCTCGCACAACTCGCGAACTTTCAAAATTTAAGGAATTGAAATCGTCAAGTAAGGCTGGTGGCATCAAGAGTGGAATAGTGCGCAGAGCCAAAGCTGATATGGCTTTAGCACTTGAAAAAAAATTAAAGGGTACTTCAAGTACTGATCAAGACCCCTTGAACCAATCAGTAACCAAGAACCAAGAACCATTAACTAATAAAAAGACATCAGCGAAACCCAAGTGCGATGAGTGCCCAATGTTTAATGAGCTTTGGGACACATTCAGTGACAAGCGAGGCAAGATGGATGCGATGAAGGCTTGGGCAAAGCTCAAGCCTGACCGATTGCTTGCAGACAGAATCATTGAGGGTGCTCGCCATTACGTAAAGACACGTAGCCTTGAAACCCAATACTGGAAACAGCTCAGCGGATGGCTCAATGGCCAACGTTGGCTAGACAGTCATGCCGATACTGTTGCCACAAGATCAACTGACAGGTTCGCTGGTGCGATATGAGAGGCACTCTATCGATCGTTCAAGCCAGGAGGATGAACACCCAGCTGTCAAACGTTTGGGTTTTCTTAACTGAGTGCCCGCAGCCAGACATCTACACCTTATTAAACGACCCAGACATGTGCCTACTGAACGGTTTCATGCCAGAGGTTCACATATATTCAACCGACAACCTACGGACTCTTGACCTTCGTTGCTTAACAGGTCTGATCGTCCACTTGGTTGGGGTTGACCCAACCAAGTTGGCCGTTGCTGCCAAGCAAATCAATCGTTTCAAGCCACACTCGATCTACGCATGCAACGGACGTGAGCTGATTGAGCACCACACAGAGATTGAAAATGATTAACTTAAGAACATTCAACGAGCAGGATTTCGAGCGTTACATGCGTGAGTCTGAGCCCATCGTGAAGGTTCTACCACCGCGTGCTTGGACCGATGAGATTGCATACATTTTAAAGAACGGGGTGACGCTCTCAGGGGCCACAATGCCTTGGCAAAAGACCCACAACTTAATTAGGTTTAGGCCTTGTGAGGTAACCCTATGGCAAGGTATTAGTGGTCACGGCAAGAGCTTGATGCTAGGCCAGGTGATTGCCGGCTTCATGAACCAAAATGAGCCTGCCTGCATAGCCTCGTTTGAGATGAAGCCGGCGATGACATATCTACGCATGTTAAGACAGGTAGCTGGGTGTGAGCGGCCCTCAATAGCATTTAACGAGCGATTGCTCGACTGGTTAGATCAAGACCGTATGTGGATCTATGACCACCAAGGGTCAGTCGCACCAGAACAGGTGTTCGCAGCGATTAGGTACAGCGCTCACGAACTAAAGGTCAAGCATTTCGTTGTAGATAACATCATGAAATGCGTTAGAAACGAAGACGACTATTCAGGCCAGAAGATGTTTGTAGACAGAGTCTGTGCTTTGGCACGCGAGAACTCGATTCACATTCACTTAGTGCATCACGTTAGAAAAGGCCAAAACGAGTACGACATCCCGGGCAAGTTCGATGCCCGGGGTTCAGGCACCATCGTTGACCAAGTTGATCAGGTAATGACTGTTTGGAGAAACAAACAAAAGTCAGACATCTTGGCAAAAGAACCAGAGAACGAAAAATTCAAGAACGAACCCGACGCTGCCTTAGTTGTGGCCAAGAACCGGCACGGCGACTGGGAGGGCAAGATATCGCTTTGGTTCCACAAAGATTCATTGCAATACACACCAGACAACAGATGCCTACCACTCACGCTGATCAGAGAGCTTGCATGAAAAGGCCCGACCAAATAAACCAGCTGTTCGTTTAAAAAAAAGAGGAGCAAGGCGATGTGTAAATCATGCAATACGCAGTCAAGGGACTACGACTGGCGCGGATGCATTAACTGCGCCGTGAGAGTAGTCAGGATGGCAAAAAAGACTCACGAGAAACAGCGCATGCTCGATTTCGTAGGCCAGTGGCACGATAAGGCCAAGGTCTTGAGCCGGGTCGCGGGGGCGAAATGATGACACCAGGTTTGGACTCAAAAAAAATGAGACATGGTATGGAAATGGGGGTTGATGGGCAGGGAGGCAGTCGAGACGCCCGACCCAGATCGCCATTGACTGGCGCCTTGACCCCAAATGGTAGACCAAAGGGTGTCCCAAACAAGATCACCCGGAACTTTAAGGCAGCAGCTGAAGAGGCGTTTGAAAAGGGGGGTGGCGTCGCATTCTTAGTCAAGATGATGCACGGCACAGCAAGCGATAGAGCAGCCGTACTGGGCCTATTTGGACGACTGATACCCCATCAAATGATCGGTCAAGTCGACCACAAGGTGAAGGTCGAGCTGTCGTGGCTAGGTGGCCGCACTATCGGCAAGACGTCGATAGATATGCAATCTCCCGCAGGAGGCAGCCAGTGTCATATAGATCATGATGTTATGGACGTTGAGGCCATCGATGTGGACGCTGAGAGACTGGCGAGAGACCCTTGACGACACAGGGTCCAACGGGGGCAAGGCGTGCCCCCCCGCGCTACCACCCCCCGCCCCCATCCGGTCGAGGGCCGGGGTCGTCTCTGTCGTTGGGAACCCTCCCATCGAAAATTCCCCAATCAACTCCATTTAACCGCCTTGCTCGCGCCATTTAACTTCCATATTGCCGCCATTTGACCTCTACAGCCCATATATTTAGGCGTCTTCGCCACCTAACCACCACATCGTCGCCAGTTTGTCGCCACATCCGCCATTAAACCGCCACATACACTCTTATTCACACTTAACTAGTATTTTTTTAAAGGTGGTGCTATGACAATGTCTCTCTCCGAGTACGTCCCCCGTGACTGCTTTGTCCCCCTTCACAAGCGCAGCAAAAGGTGGGCGGTGATTGTGGCTCATCGCCGGGCGGGTAAGACGGTGTCTGTGTGTGCTGACTTGGTGATCGGCGCTTTGGAGACAGCCTTACCACGGCCTCAATTTGCTTACTTGGCCCCATTACGGGAACAGGCCAAGAAAACTGCGTGGCAGTACCTTAAAGACTTAACTAAGCCCCACTGGGCCAAGAAGCCTAATGAGGCCGAGCTCAAGATCGAGATTGACAACGCTCACGGTGGCACGTCCATTATTTACGTCGGTGGTGCTGACAACCCAGACTCCCTGCGCGGTCTTTACTTTGACGGCATCGCGCTTGATGAGGCGGGTGACATGAGACCCAGCACCTGGTACTCGGTGCTCAGGCCTGCCCTGTCTGACCGCCAAGGCTGGGCTATTTTTATGGGCACGCCCAAGGGCCGCAACATGTTCTGGTCGCTGCGAGAAGAGGCCCGGATGAACCCTGGCACGCACCTGCTGCTTGAGTTACCGGCCAGCGTGACGCACATATTGCCCGAGGAGGAGTTAAGAGATGCCCGGGCTCAGATGACGCCCGAGACTTATGCAATTGAGTACGAGTGTAGTTTTGACGCATCAATTCCCGGGTCTTATTTTGCCCGCGAAATTGGTGAAATATACGGCAAGGGTCAGATCGGTACGGGGGCAATATTTCATCGTGACCCAGCCTTCCCTGTCTTCGTGGCGGGCGACTTAGGTTTCACTGACAGCTGCGCTTGGTGGGTCTGGCAAAAGGCATCTGGTGGCATCAGGATCTTGGATTATTACGAGGAGAACTCGCAACCGATCTCGCACTACATCGAGTGGATTAAGAGGCTGGGCAACGTAGAGACGGTCTATCTGCCTCACGACGCTCGGGCAAAGAGCTTGCAGACAGGACGCTCTATTGTCGAGGTTTTTTTAAGTAACGGGATCGTGCCAGAGATTGTCCCCAAGATGAAATTTGCCGACGGGGTCGAGGCCGTGCGTCAGGTGATCCGTGGCTGCTGGTTTGATGAAGAGCGGGTGTATGCCGGGTTAGAGCACCTGCGGGCTTATTGTCGTGAGTGGGATGAGAAGGCGGGCACCTTTAGGGACCGTCCCAGCCACGACGCGCACAGCCACGGTGCTGACGCCTTTAGGTATTTGGCACTGTCCTGTGGCGAGTTCAACACGTCCATTTTGTTGACAGAAAGCGCAACTGATGCTAAAAACACAACACTTTACAGCTTCTCGCTGGAAGATCTGTGGGCGACTCAATCGCCCGCCTCGCGTAGGATATGAGATGAGCTCAGGCACGATAGATGGCGTTGAAGACTTGGGCACAGGCAAGGGCGCATCCGCCGCCCTCTGGTCGAGTGAGATCAAGGCCTCGCAAACATTTTTAGAGAAGTTCCATAGGTCAGCGACCAAGATTAATCGGCGCTACCTAGACAAGAGGGATGCTGGCCAACAGAGTGAGTTTAGGGTCAATTTATTTTGGTCAACCATTCAAGTCGTGATGAGCTTGCTCTATGCCCAGCCCCCCAAGGCTGACGTCAAGCGCTTATATGACGATTATTCAGACCAGCCCAGCCGAGTGGCCAGTGAGATTCTGGAGCGTATCTTAAATAACGACCTGCAGTCGGATCACGGCAGCTCTAGCGCCTCGATCAGATATGCAATTCAAGACTGGGTAACGATTGGCTTGGGTCAGATATGGGCCCGATACGATTTGCAGACCGCAGTAGATGACGCCCCCCCAGGTATAGACCCAATGACAGGTGAGCCCATAGAGGCCGAGCCGGTTGAGCGCATCGTCTCTGAAGATGCATTAATTGAGTACGTTCATTGGCAAGATTTTTTATATTCGCCAGCCCGAATCTGGGAAGAAGTGCGCTGGGTGGCACGCCGTGCCTACCTGACAAAAGAGAAGTTGATATCACGCTTTGGTGAAGAGGTGGCGGGTAAGGTGCCAATGACAGGGAACCAGACAAAGGACCCTAAAGAGGCTCAGGACAAGCCCAAAGACCCGTGGAACCGTGCCGAGGTTTGGGAAATATGGGACAAGAGAACCAAGAAAGTTTATTGGTTCAGCCCGGGCTGTGATTTCTTACTTGATGAGCGCGAAGACCCATTGGGCCTGTCGGCATTCTTTCCCTGCCCCCCTGCTCTTTTTGCCAACGCATCCACGACCGAGTTGATTCCGCGCTCTGATTACATCATGTCGCAGGATCAGTTCGAGCAACTAGACGAGATAAACACCCGAGTAACGTGGTTAACACGCGCAATGAAGGTTGTTGGCGTCTACGACAAGTCGGCAGAGGGTGTTCAGCGCATGCTGTCGCAAGGCGTTGAAAACCAACTCATTCCTGTGGATAACTGGGCGATGTTTGCCGAGTCGGGAGGACTGAAGCAAAAGGTTGACTGGATGCCGGTCTCTGAGGTTGCTTCGGTGATTGAGAGATTGGTCAATTTACGCGAGCAGGTGAAGGCACAAATCTACGAGGTGTTGGGCATTTCAGACATTATGCGTGGTTCGACCAAGGCCTCTGAGACAGCTGCAGCGCAACAAATCAAGGCTCAGTTTGGGTCAACCCGGATTCAGTTAAAACAGTTCTACATAGCCAAATTTGTACAGGCCGGCATGAGCATTAAGGCCGAGATCATTGAGCGTCATTTTCAGCCCGAGACCATTGCCAAGATGTCCAACATTATGGCTACCCCTGACGCTGAATTTGCGCAGGAAGCTATACGGTTATTAAAGACCCCAGATGAGTCGCAGTACCGGGTCTTAATTCAGGCCGACACCTTGGCTTACATCGACCGCAAGGCCGAGAACGACGTGCGGACGGCGGCACTGACCGCCATCGGCCAGTTTATTCAGCAGGTAATGGGCTTGACCGACAAGTTGCCGGGTGCTGCCCCTTATATGCTTGAGATTGTGCGCTGGTACGGTGCCGGGTTTAAGGGCTTTCAAGAGATTGAGGGCATTATGAACCGGGCAATCGATGCCGCGACCAAGATGCAGCAAGAGCCTGCCAAGCCTGATCAGATGTACGAAGCAGAAGTGGCTGAGAAACAGGCCGGGGCTCTTGAGCGACGTGCAAATGCGGTGCAAAAGTTGGCTGACGCAGGCCTAAAGACGGCACAGTCCGCTATGCCCTTCCCTGCCCCACCCGAGCAGTTTTTAAACGGTATGCAGGGCCAGCAACAGGCTATGGCGCAACAACCGACACGCGAGCAGATGATGGCCAGTCAGTCTCCTCCTCAACCGATGCCGTCAATGGGCACAGAGCCCAACGCTGGGGTGCCACATGACGTTACTCAGATGGGCGAACCCAATATGCCACCAATGATGCCAAGCATGCCACCCCTAATACCCGGTGCCGGACAATGAGCAAAAAAACCTACAGGCAGGACCGCGAGACGCTAGAGCTCGTTGAGATGTTTACCGAGGACTATGTGCCATCCAATTGCGACGCAGCGCTCTGGGGGGATCGCCATTACGACGGCATGAAGACCACCGAGGGCGTGGACATATCGAGTCGAACCAAGCACCGCGAGTACATGAAGAGGCACAACTTGGCCACCTATGACGACTTTGCTGGTGAGTTTGAGCGTCGCCAGCGAGAGCGTGATTCGTATCACGCGGGTGAGCACGGCTCAGTTAACCGACGCGACATTGAACACGTCATTGAACAATTGTCGAGGTGATAGATGGAACAAACCTCTTTCGGTAATGCACTGCGCAAGGGCAAGCAATACGGTGAGTCATTCGCACGTGGTGTGCCACAGATGGCCACTGGTTTTGTTGACCTATTAGGGTTACCCCTAACGATGTCAGGCGTATCAAAGCCAGAGGACATTTTTGGCAGTACTGACTACCTTACCAAAAAGGGTTTACTGCCACCCAAACAAGATGGCATTGATAACGAGACCACCGAGCTACTTTCAAGCGCACTGAGCCCCGCAGGTGCAGCAAAGGCCGGTATTACTGGGCTGGCAGGTCTGGCGGCATTGGGGATAAAGAGCGCGAGCAAGCTGCCAACTGCCGTTGCAGCTACGGAATTGACCGGCAGAAAATTAAGTTCAGCCTTGCGCAAAACCGGCTTACCAATAGCCAACGGTGATGTGGCTGAAAAACTGTGGTCAGAGGGTAAAAACATTTACGCTTTTCACGAGATGGACGGTAAACACATAAAGGTTGCCAACCGTGAAATGCTTAATAATTACGCGCCGGACCTTTTGATGCACTTGCCGGATGCAAACCCTGCTCCAGCCGTGGCGGCATCATCGGGGTTCAGAACCGTTGAGGCACCCAAGGAGGTCACCGTCGGCAAGCGGTTCTTAAGTGGTGACAACAAGGGTGACTATCGAGGCACAGAGGCATTTGGCGGGATTAACCCAACAAAGCTTGGAAAGATGCGGTCTGAGTACCTTCGTAAGATGGAGGAAGGCGCGGGTGGCAGGATGTGGTACGACGAGTCGAGCGATTACATCAATAAGCTTGTCGGTGGCGACAATCTGGAAGCAGACAGAATGGCCAATGCGCTTGCTATTACATCGAGCAGAACGCCCGTTGCATCAAACCTGATGTATGCCAATAAGGCTTGGAACCAAAACCTAGTAGGTGACAAAGTCCACTCAGGTGGCTTTCCATCTGTTATGGGAGAGGCAATGACCAAGGCATTTAACGACCCCAATGCTGCTGCGACTGGCTTAAAGCGTTCGCCATTCTCGGCAGGTCTTTCTGTAAATTGGATGGGACCTGAATTTGCAAACCGGCCCACGCACGACATACATGATGTCCGCGCTTGGGGCATTAAGGACCCAAAGACTGGGGAAGATTGGAGTAAAGGTGTTGGGGAGGCTGGTCACAGGTTCCTTGACGAGCAGGGTGAATTTGTCACCAAGGCGGCAAATGAAAAAACCCTTGGGGGCGCTACTGATTGGACCCCATATAGATCTCAAGCCGCTGCTTGGATTGCACAAAAAGCGGCCAGAGAAGGTGTACCAATAAGTGAAACAGCCAGACATTATGGTTCATACGCGCCAGATTATCAGGCATTGCTGACAAGGGAATGGGGCACGTTCCCCGGATCTGAGCACATCCCTGAGTCAGTATCTGCATCCAACAACCTTAAGCGCGCATTCGCTGATGATATGGAGCGTGTTGTCACGGGCTCTGAAGGCATCGACAATGTCGCTCGAGGGATGGGCGCACTTACAGATTCGACGATTCCAAACGTTGGTTTTTTTGAAGGCATGTCGAACCCCGGGTTTACTTCACGCATTAACGTTGGAAAGGCTGGCGGTTCACAAGATATTGACCCAGCATCGGCCAAGGTTGCCGACGCTATTGCCGCCTATCATGGCCTTGTTGGGGCGCAAAAGCAAAGTGCTTGGAATTACGCATCAGGCACTAAATCAAGCCTTCAAAATGCGGGTGGATTTAAATTTCAAACACCCGATGGTCAACCTATGAGTCCCGAGGCAATGACAGCACTAAGAGAAAAGATCGTTGCGGCAGGTGGCGATGTACCAATGGTCGACCCGGCAGGGGCACGGTCATTAATTTTTAACGAATCGGGTCCTGAAACGCAGAAGATTTCAAAAGCGCTTAGAGCCCTTGCAAAGAATGAGGGGCTTGAGGGCATGCCTTTAACGGTGTCAAAAAATATTTTTCCATCGATAGATGAGTTTGGAACGCCACCAGCAAAATGGAGCGCTCAACCCTTCATCGACAAAATTGAAGCCGGTGGTCCCAAGATGGTGGCTAATGCCGACGCTGTATCAAAAGAGATCGCACCACAGTTGTTGGCCACGGCACAAAAACACGCGCAGGCTAATGGCTGGACGCAAGCCAAATGGTACGAGCCGATGATGAAGGCCTTGGCTAATGGTGGCATTGCTGAATTAAAAGATCTTGTCAAAAAGGGTATTGTTCCAGTGCTCGCGTTGAGTGCTTTCGGGGCGATGTCCGGTGAAGAAGAAACCCAGCCACAAATTTAAGGAGCATTAATGAACATCAGCGCGGAAGCCACCACAGAAAACGACGACGACGACCTTCGTGCAACATTAGAGTCGTCAATTGAGCAGGTTCAATTAGACACACCTGAGTCGCCAGAGCCGGCATCTACAGACGGCTATGAAGCCCCAGTAGAGAGCGCCCCCGAATCTCGTGTAGTTAACCGAGATGAGACGGGTAAATTTGCGCCAAAAGGCACCCCTTCAGCCGACCCAAAAGTCACCCCTTCAGCCGACCCGGCACAAGAAGGCATTCAGGCCGCACCCAAGGCTGGACAGCCACCATCACGCGAGTGGTCAGCAGAGAAGGCCCCACAGGCGTGGAAGCCCGAGGCACGCGAGTACTGGAAACAATTGCCCGAGCCCGTGCGAAGAGAAGTGGTTCGACACGCTCAGGCAGCAAACGATGCTATCTCTCAAAACGTCGAGGCCAGAAAGTTCTCCGAGGCGGTGCAGCGCACCATTGCCCCCTTTGAGCACTTTATAAAGGCCGAGGGATCCAACCCAGTGCAGGCCATTGATAACCTTATGTCAACAGCAGCCCTGTTGCGCACAGGCACATCAGAACAGATCGCGCAGCTGGTGGCACAGATCACCAATCAGTTCGGTGTCGGCCGGTTCGGTAATGATTTTATCTCTCGATTAGATGGGGCATTGGCCGGGCGAGTACCGGCTCAAGTTAACCCAGAGGTCGCAGCGGTCAAGGCTCAATTTGAGCAAGAGCTGGCACCATTGCGTCAGATGCAACAACAAATTGCTATGCAGCAACAGATGGCTATGCAGCAACAAGATATGGCTGTCAATTCTGAGATCGACCAGTTCTCACAACAGGCTGAGTTTTTAAACGACGTCAGGCTTGAAATGGCCGATATTATTGATATGGCTGCCAATCGAGGGGTTAATTACAGCTTGCAACAAGCGTATGACATTGCTTGCCGTTCACACCCTGAGATTTCACGCGTTATGCAGCAAAGAGATCAGGCTCGATTTGCGCAAAGTACGAATCAGAACACGCGCCGGGCAAAAGCTGCCGCAGTAAGTGTTGGAGGCGCACCATCAATCGGTGAGTCGGGTCAAAGCCCAAACAACTTACGCGATAGCATCGAGCTTGCTATAGCGAAAGGTTCACGTTAATATCTGTGTACTTTCGAGAACAGTTGAGTTTTATGTAAACAACGCTGTTTTCGAAAATTGAAGGTTGTCTACGAGGCAACTCAAGTTGGGACTCCCTAGCGGGGGGGCAACCACATACTGAGACTTCTAAAGGGTGACGTTCAAAGAGATCTTTTCTTTGTTCAACTTTTGGAGGTTTTATTATGGCATTCGCCAACGGACAAATTAGCGACATTATCGCAACGACGATTCAAAATCGATCAAAAAGCATTGCGGATAACGTCACAAAAAATAACGCAATTCTCAGTAAGTTAAACGCTTCAGGCAAGGTTCGCACCATCAGTGGCGGTAACGTCATCTTGGAAGAGCTGTCATTTGCTGAAAACCCAAACGGTGGCTTCTACTCAGGCTATGACCTGTTGCCTGTCGCTGCCGCTGACGTGATCAGTGCCGCCGAGTTCCAAATCAAGCAGTACGCTGTACCTGTAGTGATCTCAGGCCTCGAGCAATTACAAAACTCAGGTAAGGAACAAATGATCGACCTTTTAGAGGCTCGCATCAGTGTTGCTGAATCAACAATGTCCAACCAGTTGTCGACCTCGGTTTATGGCGATGGCACGGCAAGTGGTGGCAAGTCCGTTACAGGGCTTGGCGCGGCAGTACCAACCGACCCAACTGTTGGCACCTACGGCGGCATTGACCGCGCAACGTGGAACTTTTGGCGCTCACAAGCATTTGACGCCAAAGTCAACGGTGGATCAACTACAGGCATCACAGCAGCAAACGTGCAGACATTTATGAACGTTCTTTGGTCACGTATGACTCGTGGCTCAGATCGTACAGACATGATTGTTTGCGACAACTTGTTCTGGTCAGCATTTATGGGCTCATTACAGCCACAGCAACGTTTTATGGACCCAAAGTCAGCAAGCTTAGGCTTCCCGACGATTAAGTTTATGGACGCCGATGTGGTTCTAGATGGCGGCATTGGTGGCTCTTGCCCCGCAAATACAGCGTTCTTTTTGAACACAAAGTATATGTCGTGGCGCCCACATAAGGACCGCAATATGGTTGCCTTATCACCCGATCGTCGTTACTCAATCAATCAAGACGCTGAGGTTCAGATATTGGCCTGGGCGGGTAATTTGACAACGAGCGGCAGCCAGTTCCAAGGTCGTTTGTTTACGACCTAAATAGTTGCTCTCTGTGGTGGTGGGCAAAACGGGGCGTCAGGTTTACCACTCCTTAATCTGACGCCCCACCTAATTGGAGATTTTTTAATGTCTACATATTCATCGGCACCGGCTGTAGCTGCGTTTGACACGAATGCCAGCCAGCCACTTGGCGCTTTATCCACCGGTATGGGCTACGCATTCGACAACCCCGTCGGATCAACCACAGCATCGACATATATCGGTGGTGCGGCGCAATCCATCGGGTATGGCCACGGCGTATCAGCAGAGTTAGCAAAGCCATCAAAGAAGCAAGAAACAAAATAAGTAAATCACAGCGGGGGACCTTCCCCCGCAAACCTTATTAACAGGAGCGAAAGTATGGAACTCACCACCGAAATGACCGCAGGTCTGACACTTGACCAGCTGCAATCAAACCGTTTTGAAGAAAAACTTCAGGAATACGGATCACCGGACGATGACAAGAAGTTGCATGTCCGTTTTTTCATAAAAGCGCTTGAGCAAACTGCGGACTCAATTAAGGCTGATCGTCGTGTCTTTGCAGACACCGAGTACATAGAGATTATGTGCCCCGGTGATAAAGGGTCAATCATCAAACGTCAGGTCTTTGATATGGACAGGAAACGTTTCCCGCAGCAGTACGCTCGTTTTCAGCAAGGAATTGCTGACCAGACAATTGGAACACCACTTAACGAACTCACTTTCATCAGCGCATCGAAAGTGAAAGAGTATGAGTTTTTCAACATCCGGACCGTCGAGCAATTGTCGGCAACTGCAGACGGCTCAAAGGCTGCTCAAGCGATGATGGGCTTTAACCAAGACAAGCAGAAGGCCAATGTCTTTCTTTCCGCCTCGGCAGGTATGGCCCCAGTGAATGAACTGCGAGCAAAAATCGATGAGCGAGATGCGGTCATTGAAACGATGCAAAGAACGTTAGCAGATATGAACGTCAGGCTTGAGAAGAGCACCAAAACTTCATCGTCAAAGTAAGGGGCGAAAATGCCAATCTATGACATCAAGACCTACGCGAATCTAGCTGATACAGTTAAGCAGCTATCGATGATGGTTGGCATGCCCAAACCGAATGACACAGCAGGCTCTGAAGACCCTGCTGTGCAGCAGATGATCTCGGCCGTCAATCAGGCCGGGGCTGACATGATGAACCTCTACGACTGGCAGAACCTTTGCAAGCGCGGTGAGTTGCTCATTGAAGCAGACTTTGAGGGACAGACAGAGAAAGGATTTGATCTACCTGCCGACTTCTGGTCTTTCATCGATCAGACACAGTGGAATAAAGATACCCAACTGCCAGCCCTTGGCCCAATATCACCTCAGGCGTGGATGCAGTTGCAGGTGCGTAACCCTAAAGTTGTTATGACCTTTTTGTGGCAGGTTAGAGAGGGTCAGCTCTGGATTCAGTCACCCCCTGCCCCGGGCAAGGGCCAGCGTTTTGTGTTTATGTATATCACCCGTGGTTGGGTGCGCGATGCAGACAGCCAAGATCTGTATAAAAATATGGCCAGCAAAAACGGTGACCAGATTCTATTTGACGATTACTTAATCGTGCTGTTAGCTCGCGTTAAATGGCAGAACATGAAGGGCTTTGACTCAGCCGTTGCACTTGCGGATTTCAGACTGAACTACGAGAACCGTAAAGGCCGAAATAAAGGCGCACCGGTACTTTCAATGGTTAGCAACACCGGGGTACCTTATTTGAATATGCTCACTAACGCACCCGATACCGGGTACGGCAGATAATGTCAGGCGACGCATATGTCACAAATCTTCAACCGCCAACGGGTGGTTTGAACTTTCAACAGCCTGCGATCTCACTTGATGAGCGCAATGCTTTGGTTCTGGACAACCTGCTACCAAAGGGAAATTATGTAGAGCTGCGAGAGGGCTACACGCATCATTGTGAGAGCATACCCGGCCGAGTCATTTCGATTGCAAGCTATGTGGGCAAGACGCCTTCAGATTCAAGAGTTTTTGCATTTAATAATAACGGTGAGGTCTATGACGTTACCAACCGCTCAAAGCAGCCGGCACGAGTTATGCGCACCGATCAAAAGGATGGCATCTGGGAAAGTGTAAACACTGCTGGTATCGATGAAAACTATTTGATTTTGGTTTCTCCTGCCGGCGGATACTGGACATACAGCACACGCGATGGTTTTAAGAATCGTGCGATTACAGGTGCGGGGAAAGACAAAAGATTTGCCACCGTATTTAATTGGAAAGACCGTGCCTGGTTAATTGAGGATGGCAGCAGCCGTTGCTATTACCTTGGTGTCGGCGCTATTCAAGGCGATGCGGCTGAGTACAACTTTTACGCTGTGATAAACCGAGGCGGCGACCTGCTATACGGTTGCAACTGGACCTTTAATGCCGGTTATGACATTGACGACTACCTCGTCCTAGTAACCAGCCAAGGTGAAGTATTGATCTACAAAGGCACTGACCCAGATGCTGCAGAGACATTTGCGCTTGAAGGGGTTTGGTACGTTGGCGAGACGCCAGCTGGCCGTAGATCATTTACCAACTTTGGTGGCGAGATGTTTATAACAACCTCGCTCGGCATTGTGCCAATCAGTAAGCTAGTAAATGGCCGGGTTGCAAATGATTATCAGACCGCAAGTGCCGCGATACAGCCCGTCTTGATTGATCATTTTAATGCCAGCAAGACAGAATTTGGCTGGGAACTCGAGATGATTTACAACCAACAATTCTTGTTGGTCAAGACGCCAGAGGATCAATCAGGCAAACACAACTACTACGTAATGAATGTCACAACCGGTGCGTGGGCCACGATCTCTAACATGCCGATGCTTTGCATCACTCAGATTGGCAGCGCCATCTACTTCGGCACGGCAAACGGCTTGGTGTGCCAAGGCTTTACTGGAGACACGGACGGAGAAGATCTATCAAAGAACGCTGGCTCGTCGATTGTTGGCCGTTACCTCTCTGGCTACAACGATTATGGTTCACCCGCGAACCTAAAAACATTTCAGCTGGCCAAGCCAATATTCGTTTCTTATGACGCGCCTACGATCGGGGTGAAAATTTTCACTCGATACGAGGACATGTTTCCACTTGTTGAGTCTGGACTAAGACGGCCTTCGGCAGCGATTTGGAATAAGGACCGATGGAACCAGTCTTATTTCGGTGGGGGCAATTCAACCTTCACCCCGTGGTTTGGAGTTGAGGGCTTGGGGTACTACGGGGCTTTAGCGCTCACAGTAACAGGCAAGGGAAAGACTCAATACATCACAACGACATTGACGATGAAAAAAGGCGGTGTGATGTGATTGTTTCCGCAACAACCCCCGAACAGATACATCTTGCAAAGGAAATTCTTTTGCGAGAGATCGGTGTGCGAGCCACAGCTGATCTGCGAGCAATTTTCTGGGTTAATAAAGACACAAAATTTATTGACTGGGTGGTTGGTTACGACGGATTTGTGGGCAAATCGTGCCAGATGCATGTGGTCAATTTGGGTAAAAAACCAACCCCGAGAAAACTCGTTTGGGCTGCATTTGATTACCCGTTTAATCAGGCCGGCTTAAAGGTTTTGTTTGGCATCGTTAACAGTAACAACGACTCAGCGATGAAATTTGATACACAGCTCGGGTTTACAGAACTGAGCAGAATCGAAGGTGCGCACGATGACGGTGGTGACATCGTTCTATTAACGATGCGTGCCGATGATTGCAAATGGACGAAAGGAAAAAAATATGAAATATAACTGGTCAAGACGTGAGCTCGAGGCTTTAGGTGAGCCGATAAATCTTGTGCTGCCTACACGCCTCGCTCCAAAGGCGGGTGGCGGTGGCAAGGGGTCTGCCCCACCCCCACCCAATTACGCGGCGGCAGCTGAGGCTCAGGGCGCTTCATCGATGGAGCAGACCAAGTATCAGACACAGGCCAATCGGCCCAACATTGTGACGCCTTGGGGTAGCCAGACGTGGAGCGGTGGCGAAGATAATAATTGGACGCAAACAACCAATGTTGACGCTCAGTCAAAGGCCGCCCTTGACAGCCAAATGGCGATGCAGCGTGGCAGGTCCGACATCGCAAATAATTTGATGCCTCAAGCTCAAGAGTCAATTAATAAGCCAATCAATTACGATCAAATGGCTCAATTTGGCAAGACGCCAGAGGCGAGCAATTTTGAACATATGGGTCAAGCACCCCAGCTCAAGACTCAACTCGATAGCAGCGGTGTGCCTGCATTGCCGGGGCAGTTTTCAGCGAGCGGCATTCCTGCAATGCCGTCTTATGACAGCGCCTTTGTACAAAATATTAAGAATCAAGCCCTAGACTTTATGCGTCCAGATGCCGAGCGCCAACAGTCCGCGCTTGACTCAAAGCTTGCAAATCAGGGCATCGCGGCGGGTAGCAACGCCTACGACTCGGCTCAACGACGCTTTGGCGATCAACAGGCTCGTGACAAATATCAGGCGCTTAATACTGCTATGTCGCAGGGCAATCAGATGTACGCGAACCAGATGACTGCAAACCAGCAAGGGTTTAATCAAGCATCAAACACGTTTGCAAACAATATGGGCTTAAACAATCAAGGATTTAATCAAAACCTTGCCGCCTTTAATTTTGGTAATAGTGCGCAACAAGCCCAGAACGCAATGAATATGGGCAACTCCACTTTTAACAATCAGACGATGCAAAACGATTTTGCACAACAGCAAAACATTTCGAATCAGCAAAACACCCTACGTCAGCAACAGATCGCTGAGGCGCAGATGCGTCAATTACAGCCCCTTAATAATATCAACGCGTTAATGACTGGTCAGCAGGTTGGCATGCCAAATATGCCGGCCTTTAACACTGCATCGGCTGCACAACCAACGCAATACTTGAACGCGGCCAACATGCAGGGACAGGTTCAGATGCAACAACAGCAGATGAACAACGCGTCATCAAACAGCATGCTAGGTGGCGCAATGGGATTGGCAGGTCAGCTGGGTGCTGGTTATATGGCCGGCCCTATGGCATTTTCAGATCGTCGGTTAAAGGTTGATGCGAAGAAAATTGGTAAACACGGCACGTTAAATATTTATCGTTACCGATACGCGGGTAGTAGCGACGAGCACGTTGGCTTTATGGCCGATGAAGTTAAGAAGGTTTTCCCGGGCGCTGTTAAGCGTCACGCAAACGGCTACGAGATGGTCGATTACTCAATGGTAGGAGCTTAAAAAATGAATGAAATGGACAACGAAGCGTTGCGCAAATTAATTACCGATGCGATGGGCAAACAAGAGCAACCAAAGGGTATGGGGTTTGATCAAAATCTCTATAACAAAGCGATGTCGGACCCACGAGCGATGGATGCTGGCTCTGATATGGCCGGCTTGATGAATGACAGCACGGCCCTCGGGATGATGCGTGGAGCGAACGATTATAAGGTCCCAAACGGCGGCCAATTGGGCTGGACCGATGCGATCTCAAAGGGTATTGATAAAGGGTTGGGCACATACAACCTGCTAAACGCGCAGAAGGTTAAGGCCCAAGCACTAAGGGCGATGGCGCCAAACGGTATGCCACCCGTTCAGGGTGCGATGCAAGGGGGCATGCCACCTGAGCAAAGCCCAGTCGCAACCGCATATCCGGTCAACATGTAAGAGCAAGATGAGCAATCAACGCTATCAAGAATTGTCTGGAAACCAGCATGTAAAAAACATGCTGGATCTGATCGCTCAGGCTGAAGGCACGTCAGAGCACGGGTACAACACCAACTTTGGTGGCTCACGATTTGAAGACTTAGCGGACCACCCAAGGGTAGCAAGACCATTCACCCAGACTGATGGCAAGCAAAACAAAACGACGGCTGCCGGTCGATATCAGTTCTTATCATCAACGTGGGACGACGCAAAAAACCAGTTGGGGTTAGAAGACTTCAGTGGCCGCAGTCAAAACGCTGCTGCCACGATGTTAATGGATCGGGCGGGTGCTCTCGATGAACTTTTAAAAGGCAATTACAAGGGCGCGTCTGACAAGCTGGGTTCGGTCTGGGCTAGTTTGCCTTCTAGTCAATATGCACAACCAAAGCGCTCTGAGGGCTTTATTGAAGGCGTAATTAATTCTTTAGTGCCAGCAGCCAACGCCGGGACGTTGCCTCAAACAAATGCAAAATTATCGGGTGATCATATGAACGAGATGCAAGCACTGATGCGACCAGAACAACCCAACGTTAATGCCAACAACGGGCGAATGCTGCCCGAGGCATTGGCTGCGCTATTAGGTGGTAGGTTTAGCGCACCAGGCGGGGAATTCAGATCGCAGAATGCGCAGGCGATTGCTCCAGAAGCCATCCAGTCGCTTCAAAACACCAGAGAAATTAAGGCCCGCATGTTGCCGATTGCGATGGGCGCTTTGATGTCAAGCAACACGGGTGCAAATAACTTTGGCCAGAGCATGATCGGGCCAGCTATGTCATCGCTTGAAAACACAAAATTACAGAATGGTCAGATTACCCCTGACGGCCAATACATTACAGACGTAGACAATTCAAGTTACATGAAAAACCTTGTCGCATCGAACAAGGGCGTGGATGGCAAAACCATCGCTGCTGGTGAATTAGGTAAGTTTAACGACAAGCTTGGCGTGTATGCCCAGCTTGATTCCTTGTCAAAAGATTTTAAGGACGACTTCACAACCTCCTTGCCATTTCAAGCGGTTGGTGAAGCCCAAAACATGATCGGCAAAAAAATGGGGATGGGGTACGAGCAACAGGCCAACTTCTGGATGGGTTATCAAGAAACCATTAACAAGATTCGTAATGAAATGTTTGGTTCTGCTCTAACAGAGACCGAGAAGAACGAGTTCGAAAAGGCTATTGTTCGACCCGGGATGGAAGCCAAAACCATTCGATTCAACATTACTCGACAGTCACAAATCATTAAGTCAGCTCTTGAGCGTCAGTCTTTAATATTGAAAGACTCTGGGTACGACACCCGAGGAATGGATTCGGGCCTTAACCGCGCAACCAACGTGCAAATTAGTAACGTTCCTGAAGCTGGTGGTGGGTCTGGCGCGATCAAAAGGCAGATGACCGACGAAGAACTCGACAAAATGTACGGTGGCTAATATGGAAGACATTGACCGCTTATTAGATATGCGTCGTCGAGCACATGATGCCGGCGATACAGAGGGTGCCAAAAGGTTTTCTCAACGTATCACTCAGGCCAAGGCTGTGAGCGCAAGCGGCCGTGAAAAGCCATCGGCACTTGCTGACTTTGGTGACGGCTTGAAGCACGGGTTTGACCGAGCTGCTTATGCCGCCTCTGACCTGTTTCCTGACGCGCCTATTTCTGATGAGACGCGCTCGGGCTGGAACAACAATTCTCTGGTTAAGGGATTGGGTTTAACCGCGCCATCAAGAGGTCAACAACAGGCTGAATTAGCTGCTGGCAAGGCCATATCTGACGGCTCATTTGCGGGCGCTGCTGGCGATTTTATTGGTAACGCAGCTCCAAGTATTGCCGCTGGTGTTGCGACCGCTGGAGGGGCTCTCTTGCCTGCTGCATTGACACAGGCAGGGCTGAACTACGCCACCACTGCTGGTGATGCACTAGACCGAACCAAGGGCGCTGTAATGGCCGGAACTGGGGAGGGTGTGGGTCGTGCTCTACCCAATTCGATTGCAAAGATGGGCCAGATGGTTAAGCCGACCCCAGCAGCACAACGATTAATTGATCAGGGCGTCTACCCTACCCCGGGACAGACGCTGGGTGGTGGCTTTAAAAAGCTTGAAGACAGCCTGACCAGCTTTCCCGGCCTTGGTTCTGCTGTCAGCAAGGGCCAATCGGATGCACTACGTCAAGGTAACCAGCTTGCAATGAGTCAGGGTGGCATCAAGGTCCCAGCAGGTCGTGATGGGTATCAACAACTGGCTAATCACTTTGACGGTGCGTTTGATCAGGCTACTAAGAACTTGGCTTTTGATATCAACGACAACGCGTACTTAACCGGCGTTCAATCAATCATGCAAAAGCGTGGCCTTGATAAGGCAGGCATTGATGACATTGAACGCTTCTTTACAAACTACAGAGCCAACACAAACATGCCTGCACCCAACCCCAATTCAACCGGGTTAAGTGCAGCAGGTCAGATGCAACCAAGACAGATAGTAGGTGGTGAAGACTTTCACTCAATGCTGCAAAACTTACGTGGTGAGGGTGCCTCATTTAGAAAGTCACTTGATCCCTTCCAGCGACGCTTGGGTGAGGCTTACAAGGACATCTACAACCTGACTGATGGCTCTCTTGCACAACAAGGCATCGTTAACCCAGCTGACATTGCGGCATTTCGCAAGGTGCGCACCGACTACGCAAACGTTGCCCCAGCGCTTAACGCTGGCGAACTAACAACTGTTAACCGTAACCAAGGGATTTTCTCGCCTGAGCAATACCAGTCAAGTTTGGTGACCAACGCCAAAAAAATGGGTAACACAGCAGCAGTGCGAAAGGGCACCCTACCCCAGCAGCAGCTGGCTGACGATATGGTTGAGGTTCTTGGCGGCAAATATCCTGACTCAGGTACCGCATTTCGAATGGCCGTCAACGGCGGTATACCACTGGGGGCGGGGATGGTTGACCCGGTTACGGGCTTAGGTTTGGCCGCAGGTATGGCTGGTATGTACGGCATTGGCCGAGGCATATACAGCAACGCTGGGCGCAAATTCATGCTAGGTGGGGGTAGTGGTCAGCAAGCTGTAACAAAGGCACTGAGATCCGCCGCGCCGTATTTGGGCACCGCAGGTGCAGCCACCTTCCCACAATTTCTTGAGGAATAAAAATGCCACGTAACGCAAATGGACAATACTCTCTCCCCGCTCCCGCCGTTAAGCCGGGTGAATTAATACGGGCGGAGTGGGCTAATTTGACAACCGGTGACTTGGCCAAGGGCATCACAGACTCTCTTGATAGGGATGGCTTAGGTGGCATGCGCGGGCCATTAAAAATCACCGATGGCGACTCTTATACGCCCGGCCTAACATTCACAAACGAGCCAGACATCGGAATCATCAGATCGACCGACGGCACAATGGCTTTCGCATTTAAAGGCCAGAACTTGGCTGAACTGCGCCAAGGTTTTTTTCAGATGGTTTCTGGTCAGCGCATGTATATGTGGCGCCAACCGCTAGATAAGAACGAGGTTGCCACAAAAGACTATGCCGACATGTTGGCACGTCGATTGACCGAAGTCCGTGGGTCTTTTGGCAAGAGCAAGGTCCCGGCTGATCTGCCAAAGACTGGCATCATCCCAAAGGACTGGGACGAGCCCGGTGTCCCGTCTGAAGAGATCAAGATGGAGATCGGGCAGTGCTTGTTCTATACGCCAACCGAGCATGCATACATTTACGTCGGCACCCAGTTTACCGAGTCGGGTTGGGTTGATGTGGGACATATTGAAGGCGCTCAGGGGCCAGAGGGTCCAGTTGGCCCACCCGGTCCTCGCGGCCCCATTGGCCCACAGGGTCGTCAAGGTCCGCCGGGTGAGACCGCCGTAATTGTCGGCACCTTCGGCAAGAGTAAGGTGCCTGCTGACCTACCGGCTACCGGCTTAATACCGGCTGATTGGGACTCGTTTGGCAACCCGCCAATTGATTACCAGATGGCTGTTGGCGAGGCAGTTGTCTACATAGGTGGCAGTAAGACGGATGAAGCCTACGGTCATCTGTGGTCCTTTGTCGGTCAAGAGTTTATGGAATCTGGCTGGGCTGATTGTGGTGACATCGAGGGACCTGAAGGCCCTATAGGACCACAAGGCCCGGAAGGTCCACGTGGCCCACAAGGTCCGCAAGGCGAAAAAGGTGACAAGGGTGACAAAGGTGACCCCGGCATACCGGGAATAAACGGCACACCGATCTTAAATGAGGTGCGAATGTTTGCGCCAACTGCGGCATTGCCCGGTGGTTGGTTTATTTGTAATGGAACTAATGGCACGGTTGATTTGCGTGACCGTTTTGTGATGGCTGCTGGTGGTACACATGCAGCAGACACGTCTGGTGGCTCATTTCAGATTGCAATTGAAAACATGCCCAATCACGGACACGGTGGCTCTGCTGAGGCTACCAACGTGGACCACAAACACAGTCTGGGTTCTCAGGCTGTGCACATACAGGGCACAACCGGTTCTGGTGGAGCCCATACGCACGGGGTCAGTGATCCCGGTCACGGGCACACGCTTGGTCAACTTTGGGTCACCCCTCAGTCGCCCGGTCAGGGTGCGGGAAGATCGCCTGATCAAAGGTTATCAGGGATAGGTACATCAAGTGCTACAGACAGCGTAGCAACCAACATTAGTATCGCTGGTGCCCCAGACCACACTCACGCAATTGATGGAGATGTAACGTTAACTGGCGACACGGGCGCTATGTCAGGCAACGTTACACACACGCACGTGATTGAAACTTCAATGGTCGGTGGAAGTCAAGCCTACGTCCAACCTTATTACGTCTTGATTTTTGCTCAATACAAGGGGGTCTAAATGTCAGTACAAATAAACTGGAAGGTTCTGAGTATGGACTATGTGCCAGTACCTCAGTATCCCAATCTGCCCATCTACGTAGTGCATTGGAACTGTCAAGGATTTATTGAAGTTTCAAAAAGCGGCGCAAGGGTTGACGTCTTCTATGACAGCTTTGGCGAAACGGTCGTTGAACTCTACAAGATGAATTTCAAACCGATCCCATTTGATCAGTTAAAAGAGCAAGACGTTGCTGAGTGGGTCAAAGAAGTTATGGGCTATAACAACGCGACCAGTCTAGAGCGTATTGTAAAAGACAGGACGCAAGAAAAGGCCGCATCCACGGCTGGTTTTAAGCCTCGTCTACCTTGGTTACCCCCACCCGAACCGCCTGCCCCACCGCCAGCCCCACCCACTCCTGAAGAGATTAGCGCGGACACGCTCAGTAGAGCCATCATTGAGGTTCAAGACAAAGTTTATTTAACCCTGCCAAACGTGCAGGACTTGTTGATTCAGGAGAGTGCTGCCAGTGCCATTGAGTACATCAATAAGCTTGGCGTGATCGTTGGCAAGGCTCAAGCGTCGATTGAAAAAAAGGTGGCTTATTCACCACCATTTCCGACATTGATTTTGCACTTTAAGGCCGAGGAGTAATCCAGATGGTCATGCGAATAATGGGCAAGGACTTGTTCGTAAGCGGCTTCGCGCTTAGTGACGACGGGCGGGTGATAATCGGCGACGGCATTATTACAGAGTACATGCAGGGCCGACCAATTGATGAGCTTCATGACACCAGTGTTGGCGTCCAAGGTGGTCGCGCCGTTAGCTACTTAGTTGGTCAGGGCATGACGGCCGATGGCAAGATGATCTACCTAGACGTTTTGGGTTCACCCCTCCCTTCAAATACGACCTACCTTGGGGGCTTTCCGTATACCTCAGACGGTGCATTGGTGGTGGACTCGATCGGAGTAATTGCCACCTACTCGGAGGGAATACCTCTAACAATTAACGGCGCTGTTGCGACATCATCTAATACGCCACCGCCCTCTGCTGGGACGATCATCGTGACTGAAAAAGGTGACTACATTGTTACCGAACTTGGCATAATTTTAATCGCTTGAGGCGAGAATGAATACTGAAAAAATTAAAGTACAGGAACAGGCCACGTCAACCGTTGACGGCCTGCCACAGGGCGGCGCAATTAGCGACAGTGACACCTTAATGCTAATGCAAGGCGAAGCCGGTTCTCGTAAGACTGTAAAGGTCAGTGCCAAGGCGATTAAGGATTTCATACCCGGCGGCTCAGGTGGGCATCAATTTATTGCATTGAGTAATGAAGAAATTGAGTGGATTATTCCCGACACGCTCGACTTTGCGACCGTGCTGATTAACGTCACTAGTCCTGATCAATTTGCGATTCGCGTTCCAAAGGGCGATTTTAAGATCGGGACAGAATTAGAGTTGGTTATGTATACGGCCACGCCTAGAGTGCATGTCTTGGCGGACTTCGGTGTTTATGTGAACACCCCGACCGGTCTTACACTCCCACGCGACGGCAAAGCAAAGCTGATCTACGTTGGTATGCGTGAGGACTTGCAGGTCTGGGTATTAAGACAGGACCTAGAGCAGACATTTGTATCAGGCCCATATATCAAGTCTATTATTGCAAGCGACAAAAGGGCATGCTCACCCGGCACAGCTGCGGTGTTTGGGGACATATCAGACAACCCAAAAAATTATACGGTTAGCTACAGATGCACTGATCCATCAACCGGAGAAATAATTTTCGTGTCTCCACCTGCGGCCGGAATTAATGAATACATTTTTGATAATCTCGAATGCGATCACGACTATGACTTTGATATGAGCTACTGGTCAGAGGACAGTAAGACAGAGATTCAGACGGGACCAAAAGTAAGCTTTAAGACTCAGAACGACATACCCCAGCTAACAAAAATTATTCCTCGCAGCGATTTGGCTCGAGGCACGCTGCATATTGTCGAGGTCGTGCACGCTGGCTGCCCAGAGGTCACATCGATGAAGTGGATCGTTGGCAACCCCTATTTAACTAGACTACTAGGCGACTGTAAAATTGACCCGCTTACTGGCCTATGGGGCTTCGAATCGGATGCTGACCTTTTCAATTTCGACGGTGACGTTTCATTCGTGCTCGGGTCTTACGGAAAGTACAACCCGCAAAAAGTTATTCAGTTCTACCCCGCTCATTACGACTTAATCACGACAGAGGTTCGTGTTGACGTAGACCCATCTTCTAAAGATGTCAGTCTGTGCTGGCTTAACCGATCACCGCAGATCGAAGACCCAGAGTGCTTTTGGTTGGTGAAAGTCGGTGAGTACAATCAAGACGGTTACAACACGGCCCCAGACATCACGCAAAAACTAGCGTGGGAAATGCCGGGCAAGGTTGAGTACAAGGTGCGCTCAAAAAATCAAGGGCTGATAAGCATTCGCTTAAGCGTCACGAAATTCACTTACGGCCAGACCTGCATCGAAGCAAAGGCTCAGGCAGATTACGACTCTGGGCCAGAAACGCAATTTTCAGTTAGTGACATTACGTGCGACTGGGATAAGCAGACATTTAGTGCCGATTATGACGGTGTTAGATTATACAAAGAAAAGGTTTATATTCAAATTTGTTTTGATGATTCGATGAAAGAAGTAACAACACTTAATCGAATAATCTCTGAGACCGATTTTCACGTCGAACTGAATGCGTCAAGCAGTGTGAGCCGTAATTACTTCGTGCAGGCAGCTAAATTTGTTGATTTTTCGCAAGTGAGCGACTGGCTGCCAGTCAAGCCTAAGCCTCTGGCCTACGGCCCGGGCTCGTTACCATTTAAGCCGCTAGAGGCAGAAGGCAACTACCCAGATCGCTGGATTCGTGTAAAGGCTGAGGGTGTTATTCCACCCGGCCAGAGGATGATCGCAGCCGTCTCTGTCAACCCGGAATTTACGTCCGGTCAGTCTTTAACTGGCGGCGAATTACGCGACGATGGGTACTTCTATTTCAACGCCGGTTCCCTTGTGAACAAAAAGTATTTTCTTCGTGTATGCCGCTGGACCGAGGGCACAGGCATTGACACACCTTATCTACCAGAGACCCCATTCGTTATTGACTTTAGTCAGGGGTAATTTAATGGGTTTTGAACTGCTAGTTAATAACCTGCACTTTTTGACCCTATTTGGTGGGTTCTGGGGCGGAGCTTGCATGTTCGTTTACATGCGCCCTGAAAACATACCAGACGCCTTGGTGCGTCTCACTGTAGCCGTGATGGTAAGCAACATGCTGACTCAACTGGTGGGCGCCTACGTCACTAAGAATCAGTCGGCGGGTGAACTGTGGGGCGTGTCGTTCCTGCTGGGGTTTTCTGCGTGGTCTCTGTTCGGTGCGATGGCCCGGTTCTTTGCAAAGAGGCAGGGTTACGACATCGTAGATATGGCTCGGGACGTCAGATCGGTATCTGAGGACATCAAGCTGCCACAAACTAATAAAAACAATATTGACGCACCGGATTAACAATGCAACCAAGTGAAAATTTAATCAAGATGCTTAAGCGATG
>Ga0209702_10002907_pt1 | contig 28400 bp, 24 predicted proteins | sample FRY01_FD_187210 | JGI IMG/M metagenome (GOLD analysis project Ga0209702, IMG submission 187210) | Freshwater microbial communities from Lake Fryxell liftoff mats and glacier meltwater in Antarctica - FRY-01 (SPAdes) (version 2) | ecosystem: Environmental > Aquatic > Freshwater > Ice > Glacier... | reverse complement strand
AACAGATGAATTTTGCAAAAACTTACTAAGTTGGAAAATGCCCAGCTTCTTTTTAACTTTTTCTTTATTACTGCAATCAACAAGTTCACGATTAAAACACAATATATCTGTATTTTAATGGCATTTGCGTTATCTCCAAGAAAATAGCGTAAAGGAAAATTTTGTTTTACCCGATAAGCCTAGCATTGCGCCGGACACCTCTCTCAACGAATTACACTTAGCAAAGGCGCAAAAAAGCATACTTATCAGATGATCTTTACTTTTAAAACGTTTTACATAACCGTCAGAATCATAACTTCGGAACAAGTGATTCGTGTTAAACAATCGTAGAAGCTTTATACAGTTTCAATTCATCCCAACTTACTACATCTCCTAATTTCTCTTTTAGGGGAGTTAATGAATTTTCGCGATACTCTTCGAAATAGGTTTCTAATTCTCTTATACGTTCTTTACCCATCACATCTGACAATTCTATTTCTTCCGATTTGATTAAATTCATGAAATGTCCGTTGATTGTTTTGATCGATAATTGACGCATACGGGCAATGTCTTCCACCTTTAAACCTTCTTTAACAAGATCTAAAGTTTGCTGGAAAGTAGAGCGTTTTTCTTTGGATTCTTTGGTCTTTTTGACAATTTTAACAGGAATAAATTCTTGCCCATTTTCATCATCCATATCCAATAACGAGCGTGTTTGTCGCTTTTCTTGCTTAACTATTGCGATTTTAGAGAGTTTGTAGTTTTTCAACTCTTCATTCCAAACCACTTCTTTGGTAATTTCTTGACCATTTAAGACCAATTCAATTAACAACCGTGCTTTCTTTAATTTGAGTACAACTTCAATTTGAATTTGATCCAATTCTTGCACTTCTTCTAAATAAACTTTGATCTTAGACATCCGTTCCAATTCGTCCAATTTCTTCAATGTTGAATAAACTAATCCATCTAATATTTTGAAAAAATAATGATACGCAGCTTGAACTCTTTCGTGAATGTGTAGAATATCGAAAGGCTCATTATTAAATAAAATAGTCAATTGATTCTGAAAACGTTTTGCGGCATCCATCGTTGATTGAATTGCTTGTGCTTGATGGGTAACCCATGTTTTCGATTTTCCTTTTTCTGATTTCGAAGGAACATTTTTATAACTTGCTTCATGAATTCCCCATTTACTGGTTAAATCATGCCAATCAAACGCATCTAACAAAGAATCGAGTAAAAATTGTTTTGAGCCTCTTTTAAAAGAATCCACCAACATTTTTTCATCTGCTTTGTTGTTCGCATAATTCACTACATTTCGATCATTCGAAAGTCCATTCATGCGCATCGGACTAATTAAAACCAATCCTTTTAAGGAACGTAAACGAGAAAGAGCAACATACGCTTGTCCTGGAGCAAATACTTGCGAGACATCCAAAACAGCCTTATCAAAAGTTAAACCTTGACTTTTATGTACGGTAATTGCCCATGCTAATTTTAGAGGATAATGAACGAATGTACCCAAAATGTCTTCTGTAATCTCTCCAGATGCTTCATCCAAAACATATCGAATATTGGTCCATTCATATTTACCAACCTCAATTGTTTTCTTTTCTTCCGGAAAATGAACTAAAATCTCATCTTCACCCAAAGCCTCAATACGTCCCATTTTACCGTTATAAAAACTTTTCTCAAATGATAAATCATTCTTGATAAACATAACTTGAGCGCCAACCTTCAATTCTAAAGTTGCATCTACAGGATATAAATGTTTAGGGAATTCGTCGATGATTTCTGTTTCAAAAAAATAGGACTTTTCTTTTAAAGCAATCAATGCTTTTGAATTTATCTCGTCTGCTTTTGCATTATGGGTTGTCAAGGTAATATACCCCTCATGTTCTGTAGGGTTAAAATCCGTCTTCACATATTGATTCATTATAGTAATATCTTCTTCCGTAATTTCATTGTTACGTAAATGATTTAAGACATTGATAAATTCATCGTCGTTTTGACGGTAAATCTTAGAAAGTTCAATATAAACGGGTTGTTGTTCTTGTATTACTTTTGAATGAAAGAAAAACATTCCACTGTAATAATTGCGTAAAACATTCCATTCTTCGTTTCTGACAACGGGTGGTAATTGCAATAAATCTCCAATGAAAAGAACTTGAACTCCACCAAACGGACGGTTGATTCTACGAATATTCCTTAAGGTCCAGTCGATTGCATCTAATAAGTCGGCACGCAACATACTCACCTCATCGATAATCAACAACTCCATGCTTCGAATTAAATTTCTACGCTGCGCATTCATGTTAAAATGACGAAGCAAACTATCTTTCGATTCCAATTTCATAGAATCGGTAAACTGTGCCGCAACATTGAATTCTGGAATAAAACCTCCGAAAGGCAATTGAAAGAAGGAATGAATGGTTACACCTCCTGCGTTCAGAGCTGCAATCCCGGTAGGAGCAACAATAACTGCTTGTTTATGAGTGGATTCTATAATCTTACGTAGCAAGGTAGTTTTTCCTGTTCCAGCTTTCCCTGTTAAAAAAACCGATTGATTGGTTTGATTGATAAATCGCTCCGTAAATTCCGCTGGATTAGTGATATCGATAGTCGATTCAATAAAATTGTGTGTTGCTTTTCCTTCCATTTCTTGTATGAAGATAATTAAAAAGTTGGTATTATCAATCCCTTAAACCAAACACATTTATAAAAAGGAACAAATAAACGAACAGATTTTATATTTAGACTATCAATAAACTTATTGCATAGCCATATATAAGAAACAAAATTTAAAAGAAGTATAAATGAAATAGATGAAGTTTATTGGACTAATTTATAGAAGTGTTTGGTATTAAATCAATATTCAAACGAAAACACTTACTTTTATCTTATAGAATTTCAGAAATGAAAAAGTATTTATGAAGTCGAATTTTAAAAAATATTACCGTTTCGTTCTTGCGATTCTAACAAGTTTACTTTTCGTTGGTTACTATTTTCAAGTATTTTCAGACAATCATTCTTCAGAAATTCATTCTTTTCAAAAGAATTTTACTCTACTTGAAGAAAAATTAGATCAACTATCTTTTGAAAATTCTCAAATTCTCAAAAAAAATAAAGGAGAGGCATTTTGGGTAAAATCGAAAAAAGGAGAGAACATTAACCTTCATATTTACCGAAATGATTCACTGATTTATTGGAATACGAACCAACTACCGATTCTTCGATTTGCAGATATACATTTTCCAACAACAGGGATATTACACTTACAAAATGGGTGGTACTACGCTAAAATGATCGAAATAAATGAACAAGTAATGTGTGTTTCATTCCTTGTTAAAAAAGACTACTCCTATGAAAATAAAGAACTTATAAATGAATTTTCAGCTAAATTACACCTCTCTTTTACTACCTATATTACATTTGAACAAGAAAACGGTTATCCTATTTATTCAAAAGAGAAGAAATACTTGTTTTCTATCCATCCAAATGAATACCAAACTGCCGATTCAGACGAATCAATCACGTTGATGTTGCTGTTGATTGGCGCAATTATAACCTGGCTATTTGCTCTTTTCCAATTTACTAAGTCTGTCTCTTATAATTGGTCCTGGCTACTTACTTTTGGATTGATTGGCTTGAGAATACTTTCAATCAAATTTGTTTGGTTCGGATTCATGTACGATACAGAAGCATTTCAGCCGAACCTGTACGGCACAAATGAATGGTTTCCAAACTTTTTTGAATACTTAGTCAATTGCCTCATAGTTATATACTTATTTTTATTTTTAAACAATAAAATCGCTGCATTCTCACATAAAAAATATATTAAAATTGGTGCGCTTACATTGTATGTTTTAAGCTATCTTTTTTGGCTTATTATACTCTATATCAACAGAGGGTTAATTGAAAATAGTTCGATTCCATTAATTATCGAGAAATTATTTTCACTTAATATCTACTCCATTTTTGCCTTAGCAAGTTTCGGATTGTTGTTATATTCTTACTTTCAATACCTAAAAGAAATCTTTCAATTATGTTGTAAAAATTCAATTTCATTTCTTGCACTACTTTTAATATCTGTTATTTTAGGTAGCTCCTTCTTTATTTTTCAAATTACCAGAGGGAATCAGTTACACTTTGCTTCTCTTTTCCCTCTTATTATTTCTATCTTAATAATATGTTCCATTTATTTGGGTAGAGCCTCTTTTAAAATAGGTTTTGGATTGACATTTCTGTTCCTATTTTCAACACTTGTAACACTCAATTTAAGGGAGTTCAATAAAATAAAAGAACGAAGTGAAAGAGAATTATATGCCAATCAATTAGCGACTGAAAAAGACATTGTAACAGAAGTAGAATATTCAACAATCAAAGAGAAAATTAAAAATGATGATGTACTTTTAAAACTTATTTCTTCTCCGATTCATTTGGGATTGTCTGATTTTGAAGATGGATTAGAGCGTCGTATTTTTAACGGCTTCTGGGAACAATATGAAATGGGATTCAACCTTTTTAATCTCAATCACGAATCAATTATTAATTGTGAAATTTCTGAAACCAATGACTACGATGAATTGAACCGAATCATTGAACGACATGGTTCTGTTTCTGAAATTGACAGTAATGTATTCTTTATCAACGACTACACTGGAAATTATAGCTACATCATTAAACAACCTATTTACACCTCAGATTCTTTGGAAGCATTACTCATGGTGAGTATGAAATCCAAAAGAATACCTGAAGGAATCGGTTTCCCTCGTTTATTAATTTCTACCAAAGCAAAAGTTTTCGAACCGCTTCAAAATTATTCAATTGCTAAATATTTTAATTCTCATTTGGTTACTAAATATGGTAAATTCAATTATCCTTCCTCTGATTTAGCTCTAAATAATTGGAGAGATGTAAAAACAGGCTACTACAACAGTGATGGCTACAATCATTATTTATTCCAAAAAACAACAAAAGACGTTATTGTTCTTTCTACTAAAAACTTCACAATCATTGAATTAATCACCTCCTTTTCCTACCTATTTTGTTTTTACGGAATTTTATTAATTCCCTTTTTAATAAGCTTCAATAAGAAATCAATTCTACCAACCAATTTTACATTGGCTTTAAAAATTCAATTGGTTTTAATTAGCCTTGTTTTTCTTTCATTGTTAGCATTTGGTTGGGGAAGTGGTGTGTTCGTAAACACTCAATATAACGAATATACTAACGATTTAATTCAAGAAAAATTGGTCTCAGTAACATCAGAATTAAAAGATAAATTAGGTAATAAAAAGAATCTAAGTCTACAGGATGAAGGGAATTACATGGAAACAATTCTTCAAAGATTCTCAAAAACATTTGTCACAGATATCAATTTATACGATCAAAAAGGATTTCTATTAGCTTCCTCTCGACCAAAAGTATTCAATGTTGGATTACTCAGTGAACAAATGAATCCAAAAGCGTATTTCCAAATGGATTTGAAAGATCGAAGCGAATATATTCATCAAGAAAATATTGGGAATTTATGTTATTCGTCAGCTTATTCTCCCTTTTATAGCAATGATAGAAAATTATTGGGCTACATAAATTTACAGCATTTTGGTCAACAAAAAGAATTCGAAAACCAAATCCAACAATTTCTTGTAGCCGTAATCAATTTCTTTATGTTATTACTGGCGATTTCAATTGCATTAGCAATTTTTGTATCTAACTGGATAACAGCTCCTCTAAGGATTATTCAAGAAAGCTTTTCAAAAGTTAAATTTGGAACACACAACCAACAAATACTATATACTAAAAATGATGAAATTGGCGCACTGGTAAAAGATTACAACTTAAAGTTAGAAGAATTAGAATATACTGCACAACAATTAACACAAAGCGAAAGAGAATCGGCTTGGAGAGAAATGGCGAAACAAGTTGCTCACGAAATCAAAAATCCGTTAACACCAATGAAACTGAGTGTGCAACACTTACAACGTGTATATGACCCAAATGATCCAAATTCAGAGGTTCAACTAAAAAAAGTGACCAATTCGATTATAGAACAAATTGATGCATTGGCTAAAATTGCGAATGAATTTTCAAACTTTGCAAAATTGCCTCGACCAAATGAAATTGAAATAGATCTTTTGCCTCTTTTAGAGAATGTCATAGAAGTATTTAAAGAAACTGATAAATTTGAAATTAAACTGCTTACTACTTTAAAATCTTGTGTCGTTAAGGCAGATAAAGATTTAATGCTTCGTGTATTTAATAACCTACTAAAAAATGCAATTCAAGCAATTCAAAATAGAGAAAATGGACTCTTAGAAATAAGTATAAAGAAAGAAAATAATCAATTTCATTTCCAAGTGAAAGACAATGGAATTGGGATTGCAAAAGAAGAATTTTCTAAAATTTTCGTACCTTATTTTACAACGAAAAGTACAGGAACAGGTCTTGGATTAGCCATGGTGAAACAAATAATCGAAAATCATCGTGGAACGATTTGGTTTGAATCTATTGAAGGGGAAGGTACAACTTTTGAATTTGAAATACCCGTCTTATACCAAAATCAAATATAAAGCAACCCGTTACAGCTCAATTCCAATAATCATCATGTCATCAACTTGTTCTAAATCTCCTTTCCACTCAATAAAACGATCGTAAAGGTGCTTTTTTTGTTGGTTCAAAGGGATTTGTTGCACTAATTTAAATTCTTCACGAAGGTTTTTAATCTTGAATTTCTTTCCTTTCTCTCCACCAAATTGATCTGCATATCCGTCAGAGAAAAGATAAAGCATGTCTCCTTTATTCACTTCTATTGAAAGTGTAGTGAAATTTAAGGATTGCTCTTCAACAAATGAACCAACAGGAAATTTATCTCCTTTGTACTCTTTCACAGTTCCATCTTCTGAATAAACGAATAATGGGTTGTTGGCGCCGCTAAATTTAATCTCGTCCGTGAATTTATTGATTGAAATTAAACTAATATCCATCCCATCTTTAACAGTACTGTTATCAATCGTTTGGTGTAAACTTTCAGTTAACCATATATTTACAGCGTCTAATATTTCACCAGGATTAACAATGTGTTTTTCGAGTACGGCTCTGTTCAATAAATTATAATTGACAATTGAAATTAATGCTCCAGGAACACCATGACCAGTACAGTCAGCTGCTGCAATGAATTTGTACTCATCCGTTTCAGCAATCCAATAAAAATCACCACTTAGAATATCTTTTGGTTTATATAACACAAATGAATTCGGTAAAATGGAATTCCATAAATGTTTTGGAGGTAAAATTGCTCCCTGAATTCGTTCAGCATATTTAATACTGTCTTTAATATCTTTGTGCTGTGCTTCTACCAAATAATTTTTATCTTCAATAATTTTATTTTGAATTTCAACCGCTGTCTTTTGTTCGAGAATAATTATATTATTTCTCACTTTCATTTTATAACTTTTTAAAATAAAGAAAATCAATACACCTAAAAAAAGAAATCCAAAAATGAATACATTTAAAATTGTGGTTTGTTGAGATAAAGTAGCTTTGGATTCAATAATTTCCTTTTTCTGTTTTTCAGTTTCATACTTTGTTTGAATCTCAGCTAAAAGAGCAGCATTTTCAGAGTTGTAAATTTTATCACTTATCTTAATGTGCTTATTTTGAAAAGTATACGCATTTTTATAATCTCCCAATTTTTCATAAGAATACGCTAACCATTCATAGCTATAACTGACATAACTTTGCATGTTATTTTTATGCGAAACAAGCAGACTTTTCTTAAAAAATGAAATAGCTTCTTGGTATTTATTTTGTTCAAATTTTAAATATCCTAAACAATTGTTTATCGAAGCATTACCGAATATATCTTTATTTTTATCATACAAAAGAAAAGCAGTATTTAACTGATTTTCAGCTATTTTATGATTTCCTAATAGAATATTCACCGAACCCAAATTTGTTAAAGTGTTCGGCATACCAAGTGTGTCGTTCGATAATTTCCTGTAATACAATGACTTATTAAAGAAATACATCGCCTTAAAATAGGCTTGTTTTTCCTTATAAATCATCCCTAAATTATTATAAGAATCAGCTATTAATTTTGAATTATTACTCGCCTTGTCTATTTTTAATGATTTGAATAAATAACTTTCAGCAGAACTGTATTTTTCTAAATCTAAATACACTAAAGCAATGTTAGTATAAATGGCACTTAAACGATAATTATCAACTGATTTATCTAATAATTGAGCTGCTTTGGTATGGTTTTTTAAAGACTGTGTATATTCTCCTTTTAAATAATAAGCTATTCCACAATTAGAATATGCAGTTATTAAACCTCTTTTAAAATTTATTTTTTTAGAAAGTACTTTCGCTTTATCAGCAAAAAATAAAGACATTTCTAATTTTGAAGTATTCAGCTGATAGGATAAGTTATTATACGTATTCACAAGATTGCTGTCATCGTGAAATTTTTCTAAGTTGTAATATAAAGAATCCAAAATTCGATTTTGAGAAAAAGCCGAAAAAGAAACTACAAATAATAAAATAAAATAAAATTTCTTCATCAAGATATTTGTTTATGCATAGCCTATTTTATTATTCATTTAGATAAACAAAAAAATCACTACCTTAATATTAATAAAAAAAAACAATATAAATCTACTAAATGTTGAAAAAAGGTACGGTTGTTAAATAATTAATCGTAATATTGCAATAAACAAAATAAACTGATGGGGCTTACGAAATCAGAAATATTCACAGCGGAGCAAAACGAATTAGCGAGTGTAGCTAAAGTATTGGCGCATCCTGCAAGAATTGCAATACTCCAAGAATTAATGAAAATGAATTCCTGCGTATGTGGTGAATTGGTTACTGAAATTGGTTTGGCTCAAGCTACAATCTCCCAACATTTAAAAGAATTGAAATCGGTTGGTTTGATTCGAGGCACGATTGAGGGTACGAGTATGTGTTATTGTATCAATAAACAAAAATGGGAAGAGGTACGAAATATATTAGCTGGATTTTTTACAATTGAGAAGTTAGAGAAAAATAAATATTGTTAACTAAGCAGATAAAAACTAAAATTATGAAATTAGCTGCATTCAAAGAAAAACTAAGTTCAATAGAAAATTTGAACTTCATTTTACCAAACGGAACATTTGTTTCCAATCATTTTCATGTGACTGAAGTGGGTGAAATTTCGAAACATTTCATCGATTGCGGTGGTACAGAAAGAATCGAAAAAGTAATTAATTTTCAATTATGGGAAGCAAATGATTTCGACCATCGTTTAGCGCCTTCAAAATTGCAAAAAATAATTGCGCTTTCTGAAAAAATGTTGGGAATAGGGAATCTTGAAATCGAGGTGGAATACCAAACAGAAACAATAAGTAAATACGGCATTGAGTTTGAAAATGGTAATTTCTTACTGGTTTCTAAACACACAAATTGTTTGGCACAAGATAAATGTGAAATTCCTACAGAAAAATTAAAAGTAAACTTAGTTGATTTATCTTCAGGACAAGCTACTTGTACTCCTGGTGGTGGATGTTGTTAAAAAATAGAAAATTATGTTTAAAGCAGTAAAAGATATTCTTGTATTGTGTACAGGAAATAGTTGTAGAAGTCAGATGGCAGAAGGGTATTTACGCCATTTTTCAAAACACAGAGCAAACATATATAGTGCTGGAATAGAAACACATGGGATAAACCCAAGAGCCATTCAAGTAATGCTGGAAGATGAGATAGATATTTCAAATCACACTTCCAATAACATTGATGAATATACAGCAATAGATTTTGATTTAATTTTGACCGTGTGTAATAATGCAGAACAAAATTGTCCTTATTTTCATTCAAAAGCATTGCGATTTCATTACAATTTTCCAGATCCTGCAAAAGCAAAAGGTACAGAAGAAGAAATTCTACAAGAATTTAGGGCAACTCGAGAAATGATTAAAGCGTATTGTGAGAAATTCTTGAAAATTCATTTATACTCAAACAGTCAAAGTTTTGAAAATTTTAAATTATAAAAGATACCTCTCTGAGCTAATCGCTACATTTTTTTTGATTTTTTGCGGAACTGGTGCAGTTGTTATTAATGAACAAGGTGGTGAAGTAATCGGACACTTAGGAATTGCTATTTCTTTCGGATTGATTGTAACAATTATGATTTTAAGCTTGAGAGAAATATCTGGTACACACATGAATCCAGTAGTAACGCTGATTTTTGTAGCACTTAAAATTCATCCAAAAAAAGATCTAATTCCTTATATTATATTTCAAACTATAGGAGCAATTTTAGCCAGCACGACCTTGCTCCTATTGTTTCCTCAAAATAAAATGTTGGGCACAACAATTCCAGCAGGCTCAGAAATGCAATCGTTTGTTTTAGAGGTGATTCTAACATTTCTGTTAGTGTTTGTAATATTATTTATGTCGCAAGGAAGTGATCATCAAAAACAATTTGCACCTTTTGGAATAGGTTTAACGGTTTTACTTGAAGCACTATTCGCAGGGCCAATCTGTGGGGCAAGTATGAACCCAATCAGAAGTTTAGCACCAGCATTAGTTTCTGGACATTTAGAATCACTTTGGGTGTATATTGCAGCTCCTACATTAGGAGCTATTTTGGCAGCTTTGGTTTGGAAAATATCAGTGATTAAAGGTGAAAAAATTTAAACTTAAAAATGATTAAACTCCACTCTTTTCATACTATCTAGAGATAAAACGAATTTGATTTAGACTATTTAATAAATGGGATAACATCATGATTGAGCAAAAAGAATCAAGGGTTGATAATCAAATAAGTCAGCAATTTTTACTGCTTTTATATACTGTTTTCTAGTATCTGTTGCTTTCACTAGGTTTGTACTTCCCCATGTAAAAAAGGTTTTATTATAGAGTTTTTCCATTATTAAATCCGCCATCAAACGAGAGTGTCTTCCATTACCGTTTGCAAAACAGTGAATGCTTACCAAACGATGTTTAAAACGTATAGCTAATTCCTCAGCATTGTATGTTTCATTATAGTACCAAAACAATGCATCATCAAGTAATTGTTTTAAAGATGATGAAATTTGGTAACTTTTAATTCCAATGTTTTTTTCGGAGATTCTAAATAAACCTGCCCATTTCCAAACATCACCATACATCTTTTTGTGTAAATCTTTGATAAATTTCTCACTAAACAATTGTTCACCTTTTAATTTCTTTCCAAAAGTCCACTGAATAGCCTTTTCTATGTTAAGTTGTTCAAATTCATCTAATTCTTCCCTTGAAGTAATAGAAGGTATTTTTAAACCCTCTTGTTCTTCATCACTTAATGGAGTTTGTCCATCAATATAATTTAAAACTAATCCCATAAATACTTTGGCATTTGATATTTAATTTCAGTTGTTTTTTGAGAAATTGAATGTTCAATTCGTTCTTTTGTGTTTTGTTGATCTTCCAATGCCATTGTGTTATTGGTTCGCATAACAATTTCAGTAGCCAATTCTTTAGCTCTTTTATCAATCATTTGTTCCAATGATTCATGTTTAGAAACAAATCCATAAACAAATCGCATGTCTAAGCTTTGGGCGACTTCCTTCAATGAGTTTAATGATATAGTTCCATTGGCCTCTCTTTCTTCCATTTGCTTTATATTTTGCGCTGAAGAATTCAACTTGTTACCTAATTGGCGCAAGGACATTTTTAAAGTAGTTCTAATTGTATGAACCCATCCTTTAGAAGGTATAACAACAGTTTGAAGTAAGCGAAAAGTTTCTAACTTCTTATCTGTTTGATTGATTAATAAGAAATGATTTGAATTTTTCATCAATCTATAGATTTAAAATATTGAACAAATTTAATCTTAAAAATTTAAAATACAAAATATTTTTAAACTTAAAGATTTAAAAATGATTAAACTCTACTCTTCCTCCATTTTCATCAACTGAAAAAACAACTTCACTTCCCAAAACAAGTGCTTGATTATCATCTTGATGTCCGGCCGGGAAGTTAAAAGCTATTGGAATTTTTCTGAATTCGAAATGTTTTAGAATAATTTCCTCGTATGAGTTACCAAATGGAATGGCGGTATCTTTCATGTCAGACATTCCGCCAATAATTAATCCTGAAATACGCTCAAGAATTCCTGCTTTTTTAAAGGAGTAAAACATTCGATCTAAATGATACAATTGCTCTGCCAAATCCTCTATAAATAAAATAGCATTGTTATATTCTACTTCATCATCAGTTCCTAATAAACTATACAAAATAGATAAATTACCGCCTACTAATTTTGCTTTTGTGACGCCAAATTTATTCCATCTTGTTGCAGGTGATTGAATTGTATACGCTTCATTTTTCATTGCTGCTAATAATGATGAAAATGAAGCAGGAGTATTTGATGAAAAATTCAAAGGCATTGTTGAATGAATACTCTGTAAATCAAATAGTTGCATTCGTTGATGGAAAACGGTTACATCACTAAATCCTATAATCCATTTCGGTTCACGAATCATACTTGCCCATTGCAATGTATCTACAATTCTAACGCATCCATAACCTCCTCTGGCACAAATAATTGCCTTCACCTCAGGAGCATCAATTCCTTCTTGTAAATCAGACATTCTTTCAAAATCAGTACCCGAAAAATAATGGTGCTCACCTAAACAATGGGCAGCAATTTGAACACGGTAACCATTTTTCTCAAAGAAATCTTTAGCAAAATCAATACACTCTTTATCAATTGATTTTGCAGGAGCAGTAATGTATATCAAATCTCCTTTTTGAAGCGAGGGAATAACTGTTTTCATATTTTCTACTGATAATTAAAGTATAATATTAATTAAAAAATGTGATTAACGACACTCGCATTACAAGCAATACTTTGATTTAGAATTTGAAATTCCTATTTTTGTAGAAAACCAAATCTTAAAATTTTGTTAGATTTAATTTTAAAAGGAATAGTCACTGGGTTCATTTTGAGTATAATGGTTGGACCCGTATTTTTTCTCTTATTGGAAACCAGTATTCGTAAGGGTGCAAGGGCAGCAATTTCATTTGATATTGGTGTTTTACTTAGCGACTTTATCTATATTATAATTGCTTATATTTTCTACTCGGAAGTTGCTGACTTAACGAAAGGTAAAAATAATGAAATTGCAAAAGTCATTGGCGGTAGCTTATTTATTGTATACGGCATTGTTACTTATTTTAAAAAATTAAAGCATCCACCAGTTGATGATGATGGGAATGTAATTCAAAAAAACAAAGACTATTTATATCTATTTTTAAAAGGTTTTTTACTCAACTTTGCCAATCCCCTTGTTATATTTTATTGGTTCAGTGTAATGACATTAGCGTCAAAAAATACGCAACTTCCCAATGGAGAATCTGCGCCAATTATGTTATTTATAACAATCATTATGACTACTTTTTTCTTTTTCGATATTTTAAAAATAATCGGAGCGAAAAAATTGAGACCATTGGTAACCGATAATTTATTAAAATCACTCAATCAATTAATTGGAATTGTATTTGTCGGTTTTGGTGTGTTTTTGTTAATCAAAGGAATCATCGGAAGTATGTAACCTCGCCATTATTATTACGTTATTCTATTCAAAAAAGTATATTATGTTGAATTATTTCAAAATCATTTGCTTCCTTATTCCATTTATTGGGTTTTCACAAAGAGAAATTAAACCAGAAAATCTTTCACCTAAAGATTTTACCTATTGGGATGTTTCTAAAAAGAAAGTGCAATCTGCTGGATGTTATTATTTAGACGGAAAAGGGGATAATAAAGAAAAACATGGAAAATGGTCTTTCTATGATAAATATGGCACTGTTGAAGAAGTGCGTAACTACTATAGAAATAGATTAAATGGACAAGTAACGTTATTGTATCCGAATGGTAAATTAAAGCAAGAAGGTTATTTCAAAATGGGACTACAAGATAGCATTTACCGTGAATGGAATGAAAATAATACCCTATCAAAAGAAGGTATGTTTGAATTAGATCGTCCAAAAGGAATTTGGAAACAATTTTACATAGACGGAAGAGAACGCTCTTTGGAAGAAGAAATTGATAGCATCACTTACATTAGAGCTTTTTGGTTATCAGATCCAAAACACACTCAAACAGTTATTGATGGAAACGGAGAATTAACTATTTTTCATACTACTGGTACCATCAAAGAATGGTACAATTATAAAAATGGGCGCCCGAATGGACCTTTCGAAGAAAGAAGTATTTATGGATATAATCTATTAACAGGAGCTTTTATAGATGGAGAAAAAGAAGGGGAATGGAAATATTACTATTACACGGGTGAAGTTGAAAAAACAAGCACTTATAAAAACGGTGTTTTGAACGGACCTTATAATTATTACTATGACAAAAACCGAACGAACGTTACAGGGAATTATTTGGAGGGTAAAAAAGAGGGGCTTTGGAAATGGTTTACAAATTCAGGTTCACCAGATATGCAAGGAACATTTGTTAAAGATCTACAAGAGGGAGAATGGATATACTCGTATCCAACGGGTGAAAAATCTTATACCGCACACTATTTAAAAGGATTAAAATCAGGAACATGGGACTATATTTACAAAGACGGGTCTAAATTTAAAAAAGGAGATTTCTTAAACGATCTGAAAGAAGGAAAGTGGCAAACCTGGTATGAAAATGGAACTCTTTTAATGGATGGAAACTACGAAAAGGGGAAAGAAGAAGGAGAATGGAAAAACTATTGGGACGATGGGAAATTGAAAAACTCAGTAGCATTCAAACACGGAGAAATGAACGGGGCATGGAGCTCTTTTTCACCTAATGGTCACCCAACAATTACAGGTTTCTACAAGCAAAATATCAAATCAGGTAAATGGATTGAATACTTTGAAAATGGGCTTCCTAAAGAACAAATTTCATACAAAGTAAAGGATGTTAAAACAAAGATGGATTATGGCTATATGAAAGGTCATACAGTGAAAGAAAGTATCAAACAGGGTCATTATATTTCTTATTCTAATAAAGACTTCAAAAGAGTAGAAGAAGGAAATTATAAAAACGACAAAAAAGAGGGTGAATGGATTGATTATTACCCTCTTGGGAAAATGCCTGCTGTTTTCACAACGTATAAAAATGGTGAATTGAATGGTCCGATGAGACAATATGATCGCATGGGTAAAATTTCTTCTGAAATAAATTACTCTAAAGGATTAAAAGATGGGAAGTTCATAATTTACGGCGAAAATGGGAAAATTATCAACGAAAAAAACTTTTCAAAAGGAATAGAAACAAGATAATTTATACAAAACAAATTTATAAAAGTGTATGGTATTAAAACGCACCATTTAGCATTTTCTCTATTACTGAAGGGAAATTTACATGCTCTAATAACTGAATTTTTTCTTGAATAGTATCTAACGTATCGTCCTTACTTACTGAGCATTGAAACTGAGCAAGAATCCTTCCTTCATCAAAATGTTCATTCACAAAATGAAAAGTGATACCTGTTTCAGTGTCTTTTTCTTTTAGAACGGCTTCATGAACAAATTTACCATACATTCCTTTTCCACCATGTTTTGGAAGTAAAGCAGGATGTACATTTAACATTTTATCCGTATAATTTTCCAATAATTCAAAGGGTATTTTTCTTAGATAACCAGCTAAAATGATGTAATCAATCCCTCTTTTAGTACAAATTTCAGTTAAAAGAGCGCCATTTGCAACTTCCTCATTTGTAAAAACCAATACCTCAACTCCTTTTTCTTTTGCAAGTTCAACAACAGGTGCCTCTTTTTTATTGGATAAAACAAACTCCAATTCAACCGTTGAACTCGTTGAAAAATAATCAATGATATTCAAGGCATTACTTCCACCACCTGAAGCAAAAAGAGCTAGTTTAGTTTTTGTCATGCTACAAAGTTAGAAAGTATCAGAACATTAAACAGAAAATAACCCCATAATTTAAACAAAAATCAAAAAAACTAACAATTCAATAATGAAATAATAATAATAAAATAAATCCTGAAACCCTTTGTGAGTATAGTGAAATCAAAACAATTTACTTACATTTTAAGAAGTTGAAAATAATAATATGATTAATAATTTTGTTTTTAGCTTCAAATTTTTTTTCTTTGTAACAAATAATTCATTAAAAAAAATTAGAAATGTCTGAAATCAAAACGAAAGTAATATCTATTATAGTAGATAAATTAGGAGTTGAAGAGAGTGAAGTAAGTAACGAAGCAAGTTTCACAAATGATCTTGGTGCAGATTCTCTAGACACTGTAGAATTGATTATGGAATTTGAAAAAGAATTCAATATTGCTATTCCAGATGATCAAGCAGAAAAAATCCAAACTGTTGGTGATGCTATATCTTACATCGAAGAGCACAAAAACTAAGAACAAATTAATTATTGACACTAAACAAAGAACTTCTGTATGGAATTGAAAAGAGTTGTTGTAACTGGTTTAGGCGCACTTACGCCAATTGGAAATACTGTTTCTGAATATTGGAATTCTCTTATAGAAGGGAAAAGTGGTGCCGCTAAAATTACACAATTCGACGCATCTTTGTTTAAAACTCAATTTGCTTGTGAAATAAAGAATTTCAATGTAGAAGACTTTATCGAGCGAAAAGAAGCAAGAAAATTAGATCAATTCTCTCAGTACGCCTTGGTTTCTGCTGCAGAAGCCATGGCGGACTCTGGGTTAATGGAATCAAGCCCAAATGTTGACCGTATTGGTGTTATTTGGGGGTCTGGTATTGGTGGAATAAAAACATTCCAAGACGAAGCTCAAAACTTCTTTGAAGGTGACGGAACTCCACGAATCAATCCTTTCTTTATTCCTAAAATGATTGCAGATATTGCTGCAGGGCATATTTCAATTAAATTCGGATTACGTGGTCCAAATTACGTTACTGTATCTGCTTGTGCATCAGCAACAAATGCAATTATTGACGCATACAACTATATTCGTTTAGGTAAAGCCGATGCTTTCGTAACTGGAGGTTCAGAAGCAGCTGTAAACATTATGGGAGTAGGTGGATTTAATGCATTGAAAGCACTTTCTACTAGAAATGATGACCCACAAACAGCTTCTCGACCATTTGACTTAGACCGTGAAGGTTTTGTATTAGGTGAAGGAGCGGGTGCTATCATATTAGAAGAATATGAGCATGCTATCAAAAGAGGAGCTACTATTTACGCAGAAGTTGTAGGTGGTGGAATGTCTGGAGATGCATATCACATGACTGCACCACATCCGGATGGATTAGGTGCAAGAAATACAATGATTGCAGCATTAGATGATGCAAACATGCAACCATCAGAAGTTGACTATGTAAATGTACACGGCACCTCAACTCCATTAGGAGATGTTGCCGAAGTAAAAGCAATTCAACATGTTTTTGGGGAGCATGCTTACAACCTAAACATCAGCTCTACTAAATCAATGACAGGTCATTTATTAGGTGCAGCAGGTGCAATCGAAGCAATAGCTTGCATATTAGCAGTGAAACACGACATAGTTCCTCCTACTATTAACCATTTCACAGATGATCCTGCAATTGATAATAAATTGAACTTTACATTTAACAAAGCACAGAAAAGAAGTGTAAATGTTGCTATCTCAAATACGTTTGGATTCGGTGGTCACAACACAAGTGTTATTGTTAAAAAATTTAAAGGTTAAATTTTGTTTTCGTTTAGTTCATTTTTTTCTTTTAAAAAGAAAACAAGGAATGAACAAGTCATTAAACGATTAATCATTAAACGCTTTGGATACCGTCCAAAAAACATTTCATATTTTTCACTTGCAGTTACTCACAAATCTCTGATTAATAACAACTTAACGGACACGTCTAACGAACGTTTAGAGTTTTTAGGTGACTCTATTTTAGATGCCGTAATTGCTGAATTTGTCTATAAACGATTCCCAAATGTTGATGAAGGAGAACTCACTAAAATAAAATCCAAATTAGTAAGTAGAAAAACTCTTTCTCACATAGCAGAAGAAATGGAATTACGAACAATCATCCGCTACCAGCAAGGAAGAACTATTAATTTAAATACACTGGAAGGGAATGCTTTTGAAGCAATTATGGGCGCAATCTACTTAGATGGTGGTTATGAGGATGTTAAAAACTCAGTGAATGAACATGTTTTTAAAAACTACGTGGATTTTAGCCGAGTTTTGGAAGAAGAAATCGACTTCAAATCGAAATTATACATCTGGTGTCAGAAAAAACAATTAAAATTAGATTTTGTAGTTATTTCTGAAATAAATAATGGAAGCAACTGGACTTATACCATTCTTGTAACTGTTTATGATGTACATTATGGAAGAGGGATTGGCAGTTCTAAAAAAATGGCCGAACAAGCAGCCTCGAAACAAACTCTAGAATTGATAGGGGAATTGTAAAGTAATATAAAATCAATAATTAAAGAAACATTTGTTGATTGATAATCAATCAACATAAATTCAAATAATTTTTCTACTTTTACAAAGTAACAAATGGAAAAAAATCAAAAGATAGCAGTTATTGGTGGTGGAAGCTGGGCAACAGCAATCGTTAAAATTCTATGTAATAATGTTTCTGTTGTAAATTGGTGGATGAGAAACGATGAAGCAATTGCTCATCTTTTGAAATTCAAACATAATCCAAATTATTTACGTTCGGTTGAATTTGATTTAAGTAAAATCAATGTCAGCTCAAATCTTGAAGATATCATTGGGAAATCAGATATCATTATAATTGCTGCACCTTCTGCGTTCTTAGTGAAGATATTTGAAAATTTTCCGCAAGAATTATTTAAAGATAAAGTCGTTTTTTCAGCTGTCAAAGGAATTATACCTGAATACAATGCAATTCCTGCTCGTTTTATTCATAAAACATTTGGTACTCCTTATGATAAAATTGGGATTATTTGTGGGCCTTGTCATGCAGAAGAAGTGGCATTGGAAAGATTATCTTACCTAACAATTGCTTGTCAACGAGAAAAAAGCGCTGAACACATGGCTAAAATATTAGCATGTAGATACATTAAAACAACTGTTTCAGATGATTTATTCGGAACAGAATTTTCTGCCGTTTTGAAAAACATATATGCACTTGCTTCAGGAATTTGTTCTGGATTAGGATATGGCGATAATTTTCAATCAGTTCTTATTTCAAATGCGATTCAAGAAATTGAAAATTTCATTGATGAAATAAATCCAATTCACCGTGATGTTAAATCAAGTGCCTACTTAGGGGATTTATTAGTTACTGCATATTCTAAATTCTCAAGAAATAGAACATTTGGTTTTATGATTGGAAAAGGCTATTCTGTTAAGGCAGCGCAATTAGAGATGGAAATGATTGCTGAAGGTTATTATGCAACAAAATGCTTGATTGAAATCAATAAAAAATTTCAAGTTGAATTGCCTATCGTTGAAGCAGTTTACAATATCATTTATGGTAAAATTTCACCAACAATCGAAATGAAAATTTTAGCAGATAAATTAAGCTAAAATTCAATTACAAAAACAAAAACTTTATCTTACTTTTGAAGTCAAATAAACAGCTATGAAGGTATTTAAATTTGGTGGCGCTTCAGTAAAGGATGGGGCTGCTGTAAGAAATGTTTCTCACATACTCTCTCTTTTTAAAGGTGATAAAATAACTGTTATCATTTCTGCAATGGGTAAAACCACCAACGAAATGGAAAAAATTGTTCAAGCGCTTTGGGATAGAAACGAAAGTGAATACGACCGATTAATTCAAGATAGAATCCAGTTTCATAGAGGTATTTTAAACGAATTATTCTTAAATGACTCGTTTTCAATATACAATGAAATTGAAGCTGTTTTTGATCAACTTTTACAAAAATACAACCAACCACTTTCCACTCTTTTTGATTTGGAATACGACCAAATTGTTTCATTAGGTGAGGTTGTTTCAACAATGATTGTAGCCGCGTTCTTAAAAGAAGAGGGTTCTTCAGTTGCCTGGGCAGATGCTAGAGAATTAATCAGGACAAATGCTACATATAGAGAAGGTACTGTTGATTGGACTGTTACAGAAAAAATTATTCGTGAAAAATTTACACCAGTATTTCAAAACACAGATATTCAAGTAACCCAAGGCTTCATTAGTCACACAGATGAAGGATTCACAACTACGTTGGGAAGAGAAGGGTCTGACTACACTGCTGGTATCTTTGCTTATTGTTGTGATGCTGAAAGTGTAACTATTTGGAAAGATGTGCCTGGAATGTTAAATGCTGATCCAAAATGGTTTGACAATACAGTGAAATTAGACAGTATTTCATTTAGGGAGGCGATAGAATTAGCCTACTATGGTGCAACTGTGATACATCCGAAAACAATCAAACCATTGCAGAACAAAGGAATCCCTATGTATGTTAAATCCTTCATTAATCCTCATGATGAAGGTACAATTATTCAAGAATCGATGGAAAATGATCATTTAATTCCATCCTTTATTTTTAAAATGAATCAATTGTATTTATCGATTACTCCAAAAGATTTTTCGTTTATCGTAGAAGAAAATTTAAGTGATATTTTTAATCGTTTGGCTTCAATCAATGCAAAGATTAATTTGATGCAAAACTCAGCTTTAAGTTTCTCCGTAGCCTTGGATCAAGATAAAATTAATGGTGAAAAATTACTTTCACTGTTCAATGATACCTACAACGTAAAATACAACGAGGGATTAGAATTGGTTACAATTCGTCATTACGATCAAGCGACGATTGATCGTGTAACTGAAAACAAAGAATTAATTGTAGAACAAAAAACGAAACAAACTGCTCGATTCTTATTAAAAGACATGAGTTAATCAATGATTAATCGTTGAACAAGTTGTTCGTTTTCACTCATAACTTTGATAAAATAAACTCCTTTAGAATAAGAAGAAACATCTATTTTAAAGGAGTTTTCATTTTCTACTAAACCATTCTCGTAAACTATTTGACCTGTAATCGTTGACAGAACAACACTATATCTACCTAACTTACTCATTAACAGATAAATGCTTTCTTTAACTGGATTTGGAAATATTTTAATTGAGGATGAACCATCATTTTCAGTAATCTTAGCGCAAAAATTAGAGGTCGACACAGCCCCAAAAGCAGTATTTTGAGGAAGCAATTCATTTAAAACTGTACCGGTAGAATTTTTAATTTTAAAAAAGCCATCTACACAAGTTCCATCAGTTGCAATACCATCTCCATAAGAGTCATACAATTTAAATACATAACAAGAAGGTGCCACACAAAACGAATCAATGATTGGCATTTTTGTAGTAAGAGTGTAGGGTCCACCAGTTACTAACACATTATTAGAATCATCTAAAAGTTCCCATCTATTTTCATCAGGAGTACAGAAAATAGAAAGCTCTAGGAATAAGATTTGACCGCCATCAGCTATGGTGCTAAATGTTTTTTTAAGCGTGTCATTAAATGCATTTTGATCAGCTCCTGAATGGTTCACGAAAACAGCATTAAATGAATGAGAGCCTCCCCCTAATACAATTGAAGGTAACGTAATTTCTACAGATTGATTAAAAACCAGAGTACCATTCCAATTATACGTTAAATTCGAAATACCGTCAAAACCATATTGAATTGTCGCTGAAAATAACGTATCTAAGCCAGTATTGAAAATGCTAAGCTTAGGAGTTAAATTACCTCCACAAAGAGTAGATTTCAATATACTACAATTCGAAATTCCTCCATCGATCGTATATTTTGGAATTAAAGGATCCGTTCCATCTATAAAATCAGACGCTAAATTTAAGGGATCCAACCAATTACTTAAACGAGTACTATTTGTTCCTCCACCATTCCAAGAAGTGTAAAATTTTCCAAAATCATCATTTAAACGGTTACTCGAAACACCACAACCAGATTCGCCACCTTGCAATTGTCCAATCGTTCGATGATCTTGATTAAACAAAGGTGAACCAGAAGAACCCCCTTCAGTAACCCCTTCATCCCATGAAGGAACTCTCCAATGACTACCAATCTGACCGCCACTAAAACTAGAAGAAATTGCTGTACTATTATCACGGGATATTTTTTTTATATCACCAGCAGGATGGTGAATAACAGTCAATTGTGTTGCAGGAACATCGGTTCTATCCCATCCATTATAATATATTCCCCAAGCAGGATTAGGTGCTTGATTCAATAATAACAAAGTAAAATCCGAAACTGCATTCGAAGCACATAAAGTTGACCCATTAATATTCATAAATTCAGGTCCATTCACAGATGGAGCATTCGTTCCGCAATCAGCTTGAGCAGCAGGAGCTTCCCATCGAAAACGAAAAACCCAATTTCCTGGAGTAGCTCCGCAATGCTTTGCTGTTAAAAAATAAGGAAGTATGGTCGAGGAAGTATTGTTGATAAGAGAGCCTGTACAAAATCCTCCCCCATTAACGATCATACCCACAGAGTTACGTTGATTTTCCCATCCAATACCTAATGGACAATTAACGTCAATTTCGCACTTTCCAGATGAATTCAACGCTTTTGCCATTTCATCTAAATTTCTATAGCCATGAATAATGGTACTTAAATTCAAGTGAGATTGGTCTATTTTATCTTTAGGAACAAGTACTTCAATAATTATTTTGTCGGAATAGATCAATTCTGAACCTAACATTTTAGAAGGATTATTGTTTAAAAAAGTATATGCTCCATCAAACTTTCTTTTAATAGGATCTACTATATATAAAATCACGCCAGATGCTAATTCAAATTGATCGAATTGTAGGTTAATTGAAATAGCATTTTTTGAATGAATTCCGTATTGATACAAAATATCCCCATTGGAAAGAACAGTTTGTTGAGCAGTTGAAAAAACATCAATTGAAACAGGGAATTCCTTCCCAAAACGATACATTTTTTCGCCCGATTGAATTATACGATCTTTCTCAATTGCAATTTCTGTACTATTATTTACAGAAGGAGTAGTATAATAACGCGTGGTCTTTACAATTTTATCCTTAAATAAAAGAGGCAGTCCTAAATTACTTGTCTGAGAATATAATGAAGTATCAAAAACTAGAAATAGAAGAAACGAAAGTAAAAATTTATTCATAATCCAAAAGAATAGTAGTGTTTAAGTGCTAATTTAAACTTTTATTTTAAATTGATGTGATTTTATGTCTTAACTATGGTAAGTATTGATTAAAATAGATTAATTCACATTTTTTAACTTATCAAAGGAACTCTTTTTTGTATTTTTGCTTTATTAATAATTAATATAGATAACGTATGTATCCTTCAGAATTAGTACAACCGATGAAAAACGATCTTACAAGTGTAGGATTCGTACAATTAATATCAGCAGACCAAGTAGATGAAACAATTAAAAACTCGACAGGATCTTTACTTGTTGTTGTAAATTCTGTATGCGGATGTGCTGCTGGAAATTTACGACCAGGGGTGAAATTATCTTTGAAAAATGATATTGCTCCAGATAATTTAGCTACTGTTTTTGCAGGAGTTGATTCTGAAGCAGTTGCACAAGCACGTAACTATTTTTTACCGTATCCTCCGTCATCACCATCAGTGGCATTATTTAAAGATGGTAAATTGGTTCACTTCTTAGAAAGACATCATATTGAAGGTGGTTCAGCTCAAATGATTGCTGATAATTTAGCAGAAGCTTATAAAGAATTCTGTTAATTTAGAAATTAAACGAAAGGCACTTCGTTGAAAAACTGATGAATGCCCTGTGAGAATAATTTTTCACAGGGCATTTTGTGTCTTACGATTAATTCCTACTTGAACCCATGACTTAAGAATTAAAGCGTGAAAAATGCCAATAAACTTTTGTCTACTGGCATTTTGTGTCTGTTAAAACGAATTAGAAATTAGCCTGTACTTGTAAACGTAATAAATTTCCTGTTTGATAATTGTTTTTTAAGACGGCATCTTCATATCTTCTTTTCGACATTGTATACAAAGCAACTAATTCGAAATTTTTATTCATTTGCCACTCAAAACCCATTTCTAAATCATTCACCTTATAACTTCTAGCGTCTAATTCATGTTTTTTTCCACCTTGATAATATTGATATTTTACGAAAGGCATGATGGTTTGATTTTTTATTTTCAAATTATACATAAATTGAAAATATCCACCTTCTAATTTTTTTTGATCAATACTATTCGTTTCCTTGTTGTATTGTGGACCCGTACCAACATTATATTCTGCTTGAAATCCAAAAGGTTTAGGATAAACAACTAAAGTCCCAGCTACACGTTCATCTAAATATTCAGCTTTTGAATTAATTGTTCCAACATTTTTGGTAAGGGTGGAAACTACATATTTCCCTGTGTATGCTTGTATACTAGTTTCTATAATTTGGTTCTTAAGTTTAAATGGGTAAGTGATTCTAGCGACAACATGTTGATCATTATTTAAATCAGGTCTATTTGCAGTTTGACCATTATAAACCCCAATTCCAAAAACCCCATAATCTCCACTTCCTTTTAGCCCTGAGCTCACCAATTCTGAAAATAATTTACGTGTATCTTTTGGAGCCCAATAAAAAAACATTCCCAAATCACGTTCATTGGCAACAGCACTGTTTAATGGATCATTACGATCAAGAGTTAATCGGTTTTGACTTGATTGCATGTTTTCAAAACCATAAGGAATTTTACTTTGCCCAAATCGGAATCGAAATTCTTTCTTTTTGTCCAAAGATAAATCAAAATACGCATCCCGAATCTGACCAAAATGCAAGCTTGTTGCTGAAGGAGAGGAAGCAAAATCAGGTTGAATGTATAAATATACACGCGGGTGGATATTTCCGTAAAGCACTAGTCGTAATCGTCTTAAAAAAAAACCGCCATTGTTTCCCCAAGATTTGTCACATTGCTCACATCCTAAATCTGGATTCGTTTCCAATAAACGGTTATATCTTACTTGCGCATATCCCCTAATTGCAAAACTTTCGTACCATTTTTTTTTCTTCAACCAATAATGAATTCGTTTTCATAGAAAATGTTTGTTCCTTAATTGAATCCGATGACTTCTTTAAATCTTGAGCATTTAGGCTAAAGATAAAAATTAAAGATATAGCTGCAGTAATATAATTTCTAAACATACTAATAATTGTATTTAATTTAACTGCACAAAGTTTTCATAAATTAATTCAATTTAACATTCTAATAATTTAGAATTAATACAAAGTTAACATTAAAAACAACAAAAATACATTATAAAATACTGCATATTAGATGATTAACTAATTATAAATAGTATTAAATTAGTATTAACAAACTCAATGTTAAGTTAATGTTACCATTTAAAATAAAACATTCCATCTATAAAATTCATTTTATCTTTGCAAAAAAAATAGTTCGTTATGGCTTCTAAAATTTTAAAATTCTTTTTACCTAAAGACAGGGTGTTTTATACACTTTTCGAAAGTGCAAGTTCAAACTTAGAATTGATTGCTTCTAAATTAGTTTCATGTGTAAATGAGTCTGATTTCTACAAAAGAGCAGTCATTATCAAAGAAATGGAAGACTTAGAGCATCAAAATGATTTGTTAACACATCAAATATTTATAGAATTAGGTCAAAATTTCATCACACCATTTGATAGAGAAGATATTCACAGTTTAGCTACTGCTCTTGATGATATTGCTGATTATATTTATTCGGTTGGGAAAAAAATAAATATTTATAAAATTGACCCATCTGATACAGCTATTCAAAAAATGGCAGATGCAATAAAAGAATCGGTATTAGCTGTAAATAGTGCTGTTACTGAATTGAGAGATTTGAAAAACACTCAAAAAATAATGAGTTGTATTATTAAAATTAATAGTATTGAAAATCAAGCAGATGATATTTTTGATTTAAGCATCGAGAATTTATTCGAAAATGAAAATGACATCAAAACTTTGATTAAGAAAAGAGAAATTTATAAATTAATGGAAATCGTTACAGATAAATGCGAAGATGCAGGAAACGTAATGGAATCTATCATTGTAAAATACGCTTAATCGGACGTTTCGTTTTAATTAAATAATAATTATATATAGTACAATATGTTTGAATTATTAATAGTCGTAATCGTTATTGCCTTGTTGTTCGACTTGGTAAATGGTTTTCACGATGCAGCAAATTCAATTGCGACAGTAGTTGCAACAAAAGTTCTTTCTCCTTTTCAAGCCGTTGTATGGGCAGCCTCCTTTAATATTTTAGCATTTTGGGTATTCGATATGAGTGTCGGAAACACTGTTGCTAAAACTGTTGATAACAATGCAATTGATTTATGGGTGATTCTTGCAGGGTTAATCGCAGCAACAATATGGAATTTATTCACGTGGAAATTAGGTATTCCTTCATCATCTTCACATACATTAATCGGTGGATTTGCAGGAGCAGCAGTTGCACACGGTGGATTTGATGTTATTGCTACAGGAGAAATCCTAAAAGTAGTAGCCTTTATTTTTTTAGCTCCATTAATTGGTGGTGTTATCGCATTTGTGATTGCGTTGATAACCATTAGTAGAAAAGTATTCTTAAAATTATTTATTATTTTAGGTGGGTCGTTTGGAGTATATTTATTGATGAACTACATGGTGGAATACATGGACATGAAACCTATCATGATGTATATTGTTGTTGTGATGTTAGCTATTTTCATTTTGGCGTATATATATTATATGTTAGTACATGGGAAAAAACAAACCGCCTTGAAAGAGTCAAACATGTATAAACGTTTACAATTACTTTCTTCAGCTGCCTTTTCTTTAGGTCACGGTGGTGCAGATTCTCAAAAAGTAATGGGTATTATTTGCGCGGCACTAATGGTTTACGGAAACTATGCACGTAATCCTGAAAACAATGTGAAAGTGAATGAAAACTTTCAGATATCAGAATTAATGCAAATTGAATACAGTGATGCTGATGGTAAAAAAATAAAATTCAAACCTGAGGTTGCCACTATCGACAGTGTTATCGTTTATGCAGATGGAGACAACGTCATAGATGCTACTAATCAAGAAGTTGTATTTTCAGAAGAAAAATTAAACTCGAAGTATTCAAATGCTTCTTTGTTTGGAGATTTTTCTAAAGTGGACGATGAATTAGAAAAATTATTGATCTACACGAAAGGAAACGACGTCTATGATGCGAAAACAAATGAGAAAGTTTTTGCAGACAAAGAGTTAAATACGAAATACTCTAATGCAGGCGTTTTTGCCAACTATGTGGACAAAGGAGAATTAAAAGAGGGATATAAAATCAAAACAAAAGTGAACGCCGACACAATGCCCTTTTGGATTGCATTTGGTTGTTACTTCATGATTGGTATTGGTACTTTATTCGGTGGATGGAAAATTGTGAAAACAATGGGTTCTAAAATTACAAAAGTGACGCCTTTAGAAGGAGTTTGTGCTGAAACAGCTGGAGCTTTGACTTTATTTGTTGTAAGTAATTTAGGTATACCAGTTTCCACAACTCACACAATTACTGGTTCTATTATTGGAGTTGGTGCTACAAAACGTTTAAGTGCTGTGAGATGGGGAGTAACTATCGGTCTTCTTTGGGCTTGGGTACTTACGATTCCTGTTAGTGCTGGTTTAGCTGCACTGATCTATTATGGTATTTGTTTGTTTAAATAACTAAGTGTAAAATTTATACTAATATTTAAAGGGGCTTTGGTCCCTTTTTTGTTGCGAAAAACTACGGTAAATATAATAGAAACTTCTACTAAAATCGGTGTATTAATTAGAATAAATCTAAATAAGATTAAAAGAGCTATTTCTAAGTTGTAACTATTAAATTTGTATACTATATTTAAATAAATAAAAAATTTATGAGTAAGTCAGTTTTATTAAAATCCTCTATTGCCAAAAAATATTGGATGTCATTAACAGGATTGTTTCTATGCCTTTTCTTAACTGGTCATTTAATAGGAAACTTGCAATTATTCGCTTCTGGAGAAGAAGGAAGAAGAGCATTCAATGAGTATGCGTATTTCATGCAACACAACCCATTGATCAAAGTAATGTCTTATGTTACTTATTTATCAATTTTGTTTCATGCAATAGATGGAATTTTACTAGCGGTTCAAAACAAAAAAGCACGTCCAGTTAAATATGCTGTTAACAATGCAGCTTCAAACTCTACATCTGCTTCACGTAAAATGGCTATATTGGGTAGTATCATTTTTATTTTCATTGCAACGCACATGGTTAACTTTTGGGCGAAAATGCACTTTGGTGGTTTGAACTTACATAAAGTAGAAATTTCAGTTCCTAATAATCCTAAATCTCAAGAATTATATATTACTACTAACCAAAATTACATTCCAGTTGAACAAGTTATCGTAAAAGATGAAACTATGTTTTACAATAAGGAAGTAAATATAAAAATTGG
>Ga0209702_10002906_pt1 | contig 28407 bp, 22 predicted proteins | sample FRY01_FD_187210 | JGI IMG/M metagenome (GOLD analysis project Ga0209702, IMG submission 187210) | Freshwater microbial communities from Lake Fryxell liftoff mats and glacier meltwater in Antarctica - FRY-01 (SPAdes) (version 2) | ecosystem: Environmental > Aquatic > Freshwater > Ice > Glacier... | reverse complement strand
TCATTGAGCAGGCTCTGGACCGCCTCCAAGACCTTGCCAAGTGGTTCGTGCGTATCGAACCTGCAAAGGCAATCGCAGCACTCGAACTATATCAATTTAATTGACGAATTAAATTTGGCCGAGTGCCTTATACGCTGGACGTGATCGCCGGGGCTGCGGTAGCCTTCTTTGCCCATCACATGGCAGGCAGCGTTTCGCCTGCACTTGATGCTTGGCTGCGTTGATCATGCCTTTTCTCAATACAAACTCAAAGAGGGTCGATTTGGCCGTCTGAACCACCTGCTGGAAACTCAACCGCATGCACCCACACACCACCTCCGCGATCCCGCTCTGGTTCAAAGTTTCCTACACCGCCTTCATGGCGGTGTTGATTCCCGTCTATTGGTATCACTACGGCCCGACGAACTTTCTCTACTTCTGCGACATCGCCCTGCTGCTTACGCTGGTTGGCGTCTGGCGGGAAAGCTCGCTGCTCATCTCGCTGCCTGCGGTGGGCATCCTTTTGCCGCAGGCGCTTTGGTGCGTGGATTTCGTGGTGCAGCTCTGTGGATTCAAGATGACCGGTATGACGGCCTACATGTTTGATGAGACGAAGCCGCTGTTCCTGCGCGGACTGTCCTTGTTTCACGGTTGGCTGCCGTTTCTGCTGGTCTATCTCGTGTTCAAGCTGGGCTATGACAAACGCGCGCTCAAAGGGTGGACGGCTTTAACCATCGGTCTGTGCCTCATCGCGTTTTATCTGCTGCCGCAGGCCGGTGAAACGCTGGCGGACCCGAATCTGCCACGCAATGTGAACTACGTCTTCGGCATGGATGATGCGCGACCGCAGACCATGATGAGCGCGGAACTTTATTTGGTGACATGGGTCGGCCTGCTCATCATGCTGATCTTCATTCCCACGCACTTCGTTTTGAAAAAACTCTGCCTCACCCCCGAACAAGCTGCCGCCAAAGGCGCATGAACGACGCCCCTCATCCCGACTCCTGGAAACGCGGTTTCTGGTCCCTCATGGGCACGCAGTTTCAGGGCGCGTTCTCAGACAACCTGCTCAAGCAGCTCGTCATCTTCCTGGTGATGGCACAGCAGTGGCCAAAGGACAAGCTGGACCGCCTAGTGTCCGACGCGGGCATGTATTTTGCGGTACCTTTCCTGCTATTTTCGATGTTCGGTGGCTGGATGGCGGACCGCTTCAGCAAGGGCCGGGTCATGATGTGGGTGAAGGTGCTGGAGATCGCGATCATGGCCTTCGCGCTGGTGGCGCTGACTCTGCAGGACTTGAGCCTGCAACTGGTGAGCATCTGCCTGATGGGAGCGCAGAGCGCGTTCTTTGCGGCATCAAAATATGGCTCGCTGCCGGAGCTGGTACCAGATGTGAAGCTCTCGTGGGCGAACGGCATCATCGAGATGCTGACCTTTCTGGCTGCGATCCTCGGCACGCTGGCCGCAGGCTGGATGGCGGTGGGATTTCCAGGGCGCTCTATCTGGCCGGGGATCATTCTGCTCGCGCTGTCCATCGTCGGCTGGTGGGCCAGCACCGGGATCACGCGCGTTCGTGCCGCGAGTCCCGACAAACCGTTGCGACTGAATTTTTTCGGCGAGTTGTGGCGCGAATTCCGCTGGATGAAGACGGACCGCGACCTGTGGCGGGCCAATCTGGGCAACACCGGCTTTTTTTTCATCGCCGTGCTGGTGCAGATGAACCTGCTGCTCTACGCGCAGCAGATCTTGAAGGTCGATCCGCTGGAAAACAGCGTGCTCCAGGTGGCGCTGGCCATCGGCATGGCCGCAGGCAGCATGTTGGCCGGGAAACTCAGCGGCGATCATGTGGAGTATGGCCTCATTCCGCTGGGAGCCTTCCTCATGGCGGCGATGGGCTTTGTCATGGGCATGGAGGACATCGCCAAGGCATGGTTCACGCTGAGTCTGACACTGCTGGGCATCGGCGGCGGCTTGTTCATCGTGCCGATCGCGGCCGTGCTGCAACATCGCCCGCCAGCGGAGCGCAAAGGATCGGTGCAGGGCGCGGCCTCGTGGCTGTCCTGGGTCGGCATCAGTCTGGCCGCAGTGCTGCAAGGTGAGCTAAGCCTTCGACTGCACTGGACGCCGGGACAGATTTTTTGGTTCTGCGCGGCCTGCGCAGTCGTGGCCGGTGTGTATGTGACGCTGTCGCGCCCGCAAGCGCTGCCGACCATGCTAAAACGCTGGATGGCGTGGAATGACGAATGACGCAATTTGCTTGGCGTTTTGTGCTGCGGCATTCATTCGTCATTCGTCATTTCCTCCACCATGCCCCACATCCTCCTCCTTCCCTTCGGCAGCGCTGGCGATGTGTTCCCCTTCATCTGGCTGGGACGGCAACTACTGGCACGCGGACACCGCGTGACGATGATCACCGCCTGTTTGTTTGAAGAGCATGCGCGCAAAGCGGGGCTGGACTTCGTTGCGTTGGGAGACAAGGACGAGTTCGAGGCCATGATCCGCGATCCGCGCATCTGGAAGAGCGGCATCGGCACGAAGGTCGTCTTTGATTTCGCCGCGAAGTCCGTGGAGCCGTATCTCGCGGCCATCGAAGGCTGTGGAGAGGTCGATTTGATGCTCGCGCCGATGACGGCCTTCGGCGCACGCCTGGCCCGCGAAAAACATGGCACGCCGCTGATCACCGTGCATTTACAGCCCGCCGTTTTTTTGAGCCTGCATGAGACGCCGCTGCTGCATCCGGCCATGCGCTTTCTCCGCCGCATGCCAGTGTGGTTCAAACGACTGCTGTTCGCGCTACCGAATCCCGTCGATCTGTTCGCTCTGCCAACCGTGCGCCGTATTTGCGCTGAAAATGGCGTCAAACCGCCGCGCAGCCTGTTTCGCGAGTGGTGGGACTCGCCGGATGGCGTGCTGGCATTGTTTCCCGAGTGGTTTGCGCAGCCGCAGCCCGACTGGCCGCCGAATCTGCTGCAATGGACCTTTCCTCTCGAAGATCTGGCCACGGAACAACCGCTCACGCCAGAGTTGCAGACCTTTCTGGCGCAGGGCGAGAAGCCGGTGGTCTTCACACCGGGCAGCGCAAATGTGCAGGCGTCGCGTTTTTTTGCAGTCGCTGCGGAAGCCGTGCAGCGCCTCGGCTGCCGGGCAGTGTTTGTCACGCGGGAGCCGAAGCAAGTGCCGCCGCAGCTTCCCGCGAACATTTTGACGGTCGAATACGCCGCGTTCAGCACGCTGCTGAAATACGCCGCGGTGTTTGTGCATCACGGCGGCATCGGCACGCTGTCCCAAGGACTCGCCGCTGGAGTTCCACAGCTCATCATGCACATGGCGCATGACCAGCCTGACAACGCGGAGCGTTTGGAGCGGCTGGGCGCGGGCAGCGGCCTCAGCGTGCGCCAGTTCACGCCGGAGCGTGTGACGCAGGAGCTGCGGCGGCTGCGTGATGAAGATTCATTCCACAATGCGGCGGCGAAATGCGCGGCCTGGATCGCGAAAACGCCGGATGCGGAAATCTTGATGAGCTGGATCGAGGATCGAGCCAAAAGCTGAGATTCATGGAGCGCAGGCTCGATTTTCCGCGAAATCCGGCCACAATCCTGCCCATGCGTGCGCTGCTTTTCCTACTGACCTTGTTCGTCACCATCACTCATGCCGATGAGGTTGATTCCACCGACAACACCATCGTCCTCGGCAAACGCGTCGGCCTGATCAAACCCGGCATGACCAGCGTGGACATCGAACGTGTCTATGAGAAAAAAACCTCAAGAACATGGAGCTGCCCGGCCCGGAGGGCTCCACCTTCAAGGGGGCCAAGTTGTTTGAAGGTACGGAACGCGAGCTGGAGATCGTCTGGGACCCAGAAAACGAGGCCAAGAAGGTCGTCTTTGATGTCCGCATCACCGGCACGGCCTGGAAATTTGAAAACGGCCTGAAGGTCGGCATGACCATCAAGGAGGTGGAGAAGATCAACGGCAAGCCCTTCAAGATCGCCGGATTTAGCTGGGACTACGGCGGCTACGCGAACTTCGAGGGCGGCAAGCTCAGCGCCAAAGTCACCATCCGTTTCAATCCGAGCACCGATGAAGTCCCCGACTACCTGATGGGCGACAAGCAAATCTCCTCCGGCGATAAAAAGCTGCGCGCCGTGAAGCCGGTGGTGGAGGAAGGTATCACGGTGTTCATGCGGTGATCTTGTTGTGAACGGCGTGGGCCAACGGCCCAACGGAATCCAGCCCAGGGCACAAGCTCTGGGTTTCCATGTCGGGTGAATTCGCCTGTAAGGTCGCAACAAATCACAGCTTGGTGATCGTTGTTACCACGGGAGAAAAGGGCCCGAAGTCATATCGTTGATGATACGCCTCCGATATTTTAAGGCGGGAGCCTCTTTCGATCCCTGCGAGCTTCAATTCTTCTCCGCTCATTCGAGTGGTGACTTCTGTGGTCAATCCATTGTCAGTTCGGATAAGCAAGGCGCGAGGTGACGCGTACATGTCCACCACACCTTCAATAACCCTTGTTCCTTTTCGCCATTCCTCAAATTTCATGGCAGGAATGAAGAAATTGGCCGCCAGATTTTTCCGTTCATTGGTGCATGGAATACGAACCTCAAAAAGAATTAGATGGCCGGATAGCTCTGGACCTTTGACAGGAGTGTTTTCAAATCGCGCTGTTTTGAATGCGCCGTAATAAAAACAGACTGCCAACGCCAGAGCGCTAGCAGCCTGAAAAACTCGAATGTGAGTGGAGCTACGCAAACAGCTTCGTCACCGGCTTGGCTTTCACCAGTTCGCGCGGCTGATTGAGGTGATTGTAAACAATCGTCTCGGGATCAATGCCGACGGCGTGGTAAATGGTGGCGAGGAGTTCGGTCGGATGCACGGCGTCTTCAGCGGGGGCGGAGCCGGTGGCGTCGGATTTGCCGTGGACGTAGCCGCGCTTGATGCCGGCACCACCGACGACGGCGGTGTAGCAATAAGGCCAGTGGTCGCGGCCATCGGCACTGTTGTTGTTGCCGGAGGTGCTCACGCCCTTCTCCGGGCTGCGACCGAATTCACCGAGGGCGACGACGATGGTTTCATCGAGCAGGCCGCTGGCATCGAGATCGTCAAAGAGGGCGCTGAGGCCCTGGTCGAGCATGGGACCGCTCTGGTCCTTCATGCGCTTCGTCAGGCCGGAGTGATGATCCCAGGAGTGATTGTCGGAGTTCGCGACCTTCGGCCAGATGACTTCGACGACGCGGGTGCCGGCTTCGAGCAGGCGACGGGCGAGCAGGCAGCTCTGACCGAAGGTGTTGCGGCCATAGCGGTCGCGCATCTTTTCGGACTCGCGGTCGAGGGCGAAGGCATCGCGGGCACGGCCGCTGGAGATGAGGTCCAAGGCCTGGCTGTAATAGGCATCAAGGCTCTGATCCTTCACCGCTGCCTCAATGATGGGCATCTGGTCATTGATGGCGTCGCGCAGCTTGGCGCGGCGCTCCAGGCGCACGCTGAAGAGGTCGGGGCGGAGCTGCAGATCTTCGATCTTGATGCGATCCATCTTGCCCATGTCGAGGTCATCGCCATCGGGGAAGAGCGTGTAAGGATCGTAGGCCTTGCCGAGGAAACCCGCACCGCCGCCTTTGCCGACGACGTTGGATTCCTGCAACGGGCGTGGTAACTGCACGAAAGGCAGCATCGGCTCTGCCAGCGGCTTGAGGCGCACGATGTTGCTGCCGAAATTTGGAAAATCCTTCGCGTTCGGCGGTTCGAGCTGGCCGGACGGGCTGACCTTGTCGGTCGTGTAGCCGGTCATTATCTGGTAAATCGCCGCCGTGTGGTTGAAGAGACCGTTCGGCGTGTAGCTCATCGAATTGATCATGGTGAACTTGTCGTTCACCTTCGCGAGCTGCGGCAGGATCTCCGTGAAGTGCTTGCCAGGAACCTTGGTCGGGATCGTCTTGAAGGCACTGCGCACATTGTCCGGCACATTTTCCTTCGGGTCCCACAGATCGAGGTGTGAAGGCCCGCCCTGCAGGTAAACCATGAGCACATGCTTGGCCTTCCCCCAACCAGCACGGCCAGCGTTCGGCGAGTTCGCCGCCATGGCCTGACCACGGAGGACATTGTTGAGCGTGAGGCCCATCATGGAGCCGCCGCCGACGCGCAGAATGTCACGACGCGAGAAGCCGAGGTTTTTGTCGCAAAGGTCTTTGCCGGGAACGCCTGGGATGCGGAACATGGTGTGCTAGGGGTGAAGATGGAAGGTCAATATCAGCGGGATGTACGACAGGGGAGGGCTGATCTTGCCATTTTGGGAGAGTTTGCCGGAGCGGAGCGGGAAAGTCCATGCACGAGGCAGGGATCACGACTCATCTACAATAGTCTCGATTGTAGAAGGGGTGGTCCCACTAGGAATCTTCACCATATTCGGGAAGCTGCTTCGGAATGTTCCATACAAAGGGGGGTGTCACCTTCAAATAATGCCCCAGCGAATACTGCGGACGAGTGAATGGTCGCGGGGATCCGCATGTTTCGCAGCCAGAAGAATGTAAAGCCACCTCTGGTTCGCGGTCTCACATGCAATGCGAGCAAATCACCGTCGTAATAGGAGCGTATCCAAACAGCTCCCCATTCCTGCTCATCGAAAACATGGTAGAGCGCGGACGGCAGAACGAATGCTTCCGTGAAGATCAATCCTGCGTTGGCCTGATACCATCTACGCTGATAAATGTATGAATAGGGATAAAGATCCAGGATTCTGCCGGTGGTATTCAAACGGCCGTCCATATCTTCCATCTCCGTGATGTCCTCCTCCGTGTCTTGGCTGCGCACATAGAGCAACTGCGGTGTTGGAACAGCCTGTCGGCAAGTCTCGATCATCCACCAGTCGAACCACTGCCGGGCCAACTCACCGCTTTTTTCAGGCGGGGCTCTCCCCGCCATCGAAGACACCGCCATCCCCACGAGCAGCACGAGTGACCATGCCAGCCCCGCGATGCTTTCGTGTGTGGAGTGCGTTTTCACGGTTTCACCTCAGGTAGCCATCGCTTGCTGGACTGTAAAGCCCAGGAGCAGGCCACGGCTGCACGAAGCAGCGGTGTCGGCAGTCCGCAGCACGAGCGCCTTGGTATTGTAGTCCCGGCTTGAGCCGGGATCTCAGAACCGGCTCATGCCGGGACTACAATACACGGAGTCAATCCTCAAACATGAACTCGTTGCTCATGAGGAGCACCTGCGCGAGCTGGCTGAGGGCGGTTTGGGGCTTGCTGCGGCCGAAGGGCCAGCGGCTGGCGTCGCAGAAGTCGGTCTTGGCGTGGGTGAGCACCTCGCCGGTGTCGGCGCGGGCGATCTGCGGCTGCCAGTCGAAGCTGTCGCTGTCGGTGCCGACTTCGTTGTGGACGATGAAGCAGAGGGTGTCGCCGCGTTTCACGTCGGCGGTGAGTTGGACGGGGACTTTTTTGTTCTGCGGGGTGCAGGTCTGCTCGGCGAGGATGCCGCTGCGGCTGTTGTAGATCCAGGCACGGACGCCATCGCCGCGATCACTGCTGCGGCTCAAGATGCTGTCGATCTTGATCTTCATGTCAGCAGGTACATGCCAGCGGGCGGTGACGACGAAACCATCCGGCGCGGCGTGACTGCCATAGTTAGCCCAGAAGGCATGACCCCATTTGGGATCGGGAATTTTGGGGCCGGGACTCCAAATTTTTTGACCGCCACCACCACGATCAGTCAACACGGTGAAGGTTTCGAAATCGCTGAAAACCGGCTTGCCATCGGGTGTGCGCGTAAAGTTCATCGCACCATAACTCCAGCGGAAAGGTTTCTCGGCGTTGAACTCCGTGGCATCGGTGGCGAAGCGCTGAGCGAGTTCGACTTCGTCGGGCTTCGGGTCACGAGCAAGGATGCGATGATACATCGCGCGAACGGCCTCGGAATCGAGCGAGGTGCCGTTTTGCGGCGTCGCTTTGGCGATGGCATCGGCCCGGGCGCGCATGAAGGGGCTGTTCATCAAAAACAGCGCCTGCTGCGGCACGGTGGTGTTGAAACGCTGCGGGCTGTGGCTGTCGGGATTGGCGAAGTCGAACATCGCGGGCACGCTGGCTTGATCGTAGCGGTCCACCTTGAGATAAACGGTGCGCAGCGTGTCAGCGTCCTTCGCGTTCAGTTCGGTGGCACGTCCGCCGTGCTTGCGGGTATCGAGTTCGCCGGAGGCAGCGAGGATGGCATCGCGCATCGTTTCATAGTCGAGGCGCTGTCGATTGAAGCGGCTGAGCAGATCGTTCTCGGCGTCTTTGGTGAGCTTGTCCGGCGTGGCGTGGCTGCTCTGCTGGAAGGTGCGTGAGGTGAGGATGAGCGTGTGCAGTTTCTTCAAGCTCCAGCCGTTTTCCATGAAGGTGGCGGCGAGGTAGTCGAGCAGGTCGGCCTGCACAGGCTTCGCGGTCTGCACGCCGAAATCGCTGGGCTGTGAGACGAGCGGCCTGCCGAAATGCTGCATCCACACGCGGTTCACGATGACGCGTGCGGTGAGCGGATTGTCCTTGCTGGCGATGTGTTTCGCCAGCTCAAGACGACCGCTGCCTTTGGTGAATTTTTTGCCGCCGAACATCGTGAGCCACGCGCGCGGCGCGGGATCGCCCTGGCGTCCCGGATTACCACGAATATAAATGCGCACGTCCTGCGGCTTCGGTTTGTCGAGCATGACCATCGCACGCGGCGGTGCGCCGAGGTGGGTGCTGTCGAGCTTGGTGCGTTCGTTTTCGAGGCGCACGACGGTTTCGCGATCCTTGCGTGTGAAAAAAGCATCCGTGCCTTCGACCGGCACGGACATGGGCGAAAGCTTGTCGTCCATGAGCTGGCGCACTGGCCCGGCTTTGCTGTCGAGAAGGATCTGCGCGTAGGTGCTGGCGACGTCCTGCATCGACTTCGGCGGTGCTTTGGCAAAACTGGCCGCGATCTCGGGCGAGCAGCCGCTGTCGGGCTTGGAGAGTTCTCGCACGACGGCGGGAGCCTTGGCGGCAAACTCCGCCGCAGGCAAATCGGCGAAGCGTTTCCACGCGACCATGACGGCGTGCGGCTTCGCGGTGAGCGCGTAACGCTTCAAAAAGTCGCGCCATTGATCGGCCACACGATCGCGCAGCTTGAGCTGGCCGGCCTTGCCACGGAAGACGGTGCTGTCTTTGATCTCCACCGCCTCCTGCGCGAAGACGAGGTGTTCCGCGAGACGCTCCGGCCTGCGCAGATCGTCATAAACGGTGCGCTTGAAGTCGAGCGTCTTCTTGGCGACCTCCGCCACCTTCACCTCATAGTCCTGCGCGTCCTTTTCATTCGCCGCCTTGCCGATGATGGGCAGCACGGTGTCGTCCGGTTCCTCGCTGCTGTTCAGGATGCTGTAAATCGCATAGTAGTCGCGGCTGGGGATGGGATCGAACTTGTGATCGTGACAGCGCGCGCAGGCGACCGTCAGGCCCATCAAGCCGCGACCGATGACATCAATGCGGTCGTCGGCGATGAGCAGGCGGTCATTGATGAAACGCTCGCCGACATTGTAAAAGCCCAGCGCGGCCAGATGCGGCGAGTTCGGCGTGGTCGCGGTCATGCGGTCCGCCGCGAGCTGATAGCTCACGAACTGGTCATACGGCATGTCGTCGTTCAACGCCTTCACGATCCAGTCGCGATATGTGTAGGCATACGGGTAGAAATTCGAGCGACCGGCGACCTGGTAGCCATTCGTGTCCGCATAACGCACGACATCGAGCCACACACGCGCCCAGCGCTCGCCGTAGGCGGGTTTGGCGAGCAGTTGTGGGATCAGCGTGCCCAGATCGAGTTTCTGCTGCGATTCGGCATAAGTCGGCGGCAGTCCGGTGAGCGTGAGGTAGATGCGGCGGATCAGCGTGGCCGGATCGGCGGGTGCGGCGAAATCGAGTCCTGCGGCTTTCAGTTTGGCACCGACGAAGGCGTCGATCGGATTGCCGGTGAATCCAACTGGCAGCGCCGGTTTTTTCACGGGCTGGTAAGCCCAATGCTGCATGGGATCGGCCTTCGGCGCGGCGTGATCGGCCACGGCGGCCTCCGCTGGCCATGGCAGCCCCATGCTGATCCACTTTTCCAGCGCGGCGATCTGCGGTGCGGGCAGCTTGTCACCCTTCTTCGGCATCGACTCGACACCGGCGACGTGATTGATGGCCTTGATCAGCTTGCTGGCGCTCGGATTGCCGGGTTCGACGACCTTGCCGTAATCGCTGCCGCGAATCACTGCCGCACGCGAGTCGAGACGCAGGCCGTTTTGATGTTTTTGCGCGCCATGGCACTCGTAGCAGCGCTCCGCGAGCACGGGGCGGACGCTTTTCTCGAAAAACTCGATCTGCTCCGGCGGAAACGTCTCGGCGGCCGACACAAGAGAACTTGCGACGGCAAAACCGCCCAAAACGAGAGAGGGAAACTGGAAACGCAGGGTCATGTGGGGTTCGGAGGGGTGATCCTACATCACCTGCCGCCAAAAACCAAACGCGCAGCGGGCAGGCCAGCTTGCAGGCGCTCCTCCCATGTCATCCACGCGCCTCTTTTTCGCGGAGCGCATGAACTGCGAGGATGCGGGTGGCGTTCTTCATGGTCTTGGTTAGTCTGCCGCTACATGAAAAATACGTCGAGACTGTTTCTGCTCGTTTTCGCCCTGAACGTCTGCTCCGCGCAGGAGGCGTTTGACCGCCTGACCTATTTCGGTGCACCGAAGCCGCTGGCGCAGGGTGCGCAAACGAGTGACTGGCCGCGTGTGCTGGGACCGACGGATGATGCCATTTCCCCGGAGACGCATCTGCTCAAATCCTGGCCGCAGGGCAAGCCGGTGGCCCTGTGGGAGGTGCAGATGGGCGAGGGTTACAACTCGCCTGCGATCAGCGGCGATTACTGCGTGATTTTTCATGCGCTGGAGGGCAAGGAAACCATCGAGTGCCTACAACGCGAAACCGGCAAGCGTTTCTGGACGCATGAGTACCCGATCTCGTACCGGGATCGCTACGGTTTCGGCAATGGCCCGCGCGGCAGCCCGGTGATCGCGGATGGCGTCGTGGTGACGTATGGCGTGACGGGCGAGCTGCGGGCGCTTGATTTGAAAACAGGCAAGCTGCTGTGGCAGCACGACGTAATGGCGAAATATCATGTGCCGCAGGATTTCTTCGGCGCGGGCGGCACACCGTTGATTCTGGATGGGCGCGTGATCTTGAACGTGGGCGGGAAAAAAAAGGCCCTCGACGAGAGCGAAAGCCTGCGTGAGCGCAAAGCGCATCTCGCCGAGGCGGGGGTGAGCGTGGCGGCGTTTGATTTGAAGAATGGTGAGGTCGTGTGGACCGTCGAAGACGCGTGGGGAGCCAGTTACGCCTCCCCCATTCCCGCGAAGCTACATGGGCAGACGAAAGTGCTCGTCTATGCGGGAGGTGAGAGCGACCCGGCTACCGGCGGGCTGATGTGCATTGATCCCGCGAATGGAAAACTGCATTCCAAGTTTCCGTGGCGTGACGATGAGTACATCCAGGCCATCGGCACCTCGCCCGTGGTCATTCCTGAGAAAAATCGCGTCTTCATTACCACCGCGTACCCGAAGGGCCGACCGCTCGGCGGCGTGATGGTGGAGTATGATGCAGAGTTTCAGCCGAAGGAGGTATGGCAGTCGCAAAAACTCGCCGTCCACTGGATGAATCCGGTTTATCACGAGGGGCATTTGTATGCGATTGATGGCGAGACGGAGCCGAAATCCCGCCTCGTCTGCGTGAACGCGGACACCGGCGCGGAAGTATGGGAGCAGCGCATCGAGTGGGACGACGCCGATCTGGGCCGCCCGATGAGCATCCTGCGCGCCAGCCTGCTGAAGGCCGATGGTGCGTTCCTCTGCCTCGGTGAGGTCGGCTCCCTCCACTGGCTCGATCTCAGCCCCGCCGGTGCCAAAGTCATCGCCCAAGGCCAGTTGTTTCGCGCGCTTAACACCTGGAGCCTGCCCGCGCTCAGTCAGGGGCTGCTTTATGTGCGGCAGCAGTCGCAGGACCTGATGCGGAAAACCGGCGAGCGGGTGATTTGCCTGGATCTGCGCGGGGAGTGAACCAACAAGTCAGTGACTGCCAGCAAGCGAATTTCACGAGTCCCAACCTCATAAAAAAGAGTGATTTGGCCGAATGACTGAACTTCGTGCTTGGCGCAGGAGGAGCGGTTTGATAGCGTTTGGCAGAATTTACTCTCATGAACTTGAACCACAGCCTCGTCATCCGCATCTGCATCATTCTGCTGGCCGTCATGGTCGTGGCACTGCTTTGGAACGCCGTGAAGGACGCGGGGGATGGAATGAAACTGGTCTTTGTGATCAGCATGGGGCTGATCGGCGGCATTTTGACCATAAAGTTTGTCATTCCCTGGTTCGGGGATTTGCTGGGCGAGGCGGTGTTTTCCTCCGGCGAGCGAGTGGAGCAGGATGAGATGACCAAGGCGGCAGCCTGCATCGCTCAAGGCGACTACCCGGGTGCCATCGAGCATTATGAAAAAATGCTGGAGGACAAGCCGGACGATCCCTTTCCGGTGGCGGAAATCGCCAAGGTGTATGCCGAGCGTCTGCACGACCCGCAGTCGGCCCTGCAGGCGCTGGAGGAGCATCTGCAGAGCAAGGACTGGCCGGTGGACGATGCGGCGTTCATCATGTTCCGTATCGCAGACTTGCATCTGACGCAACGGCATGACTTTGAAACCGCGCGTGACATGCTGGAGCAGGTGATCGGCAACTTCCCGAACACCCGTCACAGCGCGAACGCGCACCACAAGATGAACGAGATCGAGCAACTGCAGTACCAACTGCTGACAGAACAGCGAACGAAGGCGGGCTCCTCCGGGGCATGATGGCCTGATCACTCAATCCACCGAGGTGATGCGCGCAAAGCTCCAGGCATGGACGCGGGCCAATCCGCTGATGGCAATGGCGCTCGTGGCGGTCTGCGGCATCTTGGCTGCTGAATTGGGCGGGCAGAACGGAAGCTACGGCTGGTTGTTGGGTGCCGCAGCGACGCTGTTGGTCGCCGTGTTGTTCACGGGCCGTGCCTGGCTGTTGATGCCGGCGGTTGCGCTGGTGTTTGCCTGCATCCACCAGACGCGCACGGCTGAAACCTTCGACCATCCGTTGCGCTTGGCTTTGCAGCAGATGGACAAACCGGTGCCGGCCACGATTCGCGGCAGTCTGCTGCCGGATTTTGACACGACAGGGGACGGCCGCGTGCATGCACTCTGCACCACGCGGCGGATCGAAATTCCAGCGGCAGGAAAAGTAATTGAGCAAACGACCACGCTGCTGGTGCGCCTGCCTGCGAATGTGCGCTTTCCTGGCGCGGGCGTGTTTGAGCTACGCGGCAGCATCTACCTGCCACGATCGTCGTCGAATCCAGGCGCGTTTGACGCGCAGGAGTACGCGCTGCGCATGGGCCGCGTGGCCCGCTTCGAGGCCGAGGGCATGCGGCGGCTGGGGGACAGCGGTGAGGCGCTGTGGTGCGCGTTTTTGGAACAAGCGGAACGTTGCCGTCGGTGGATCAGCGCACGATTAACGCAGGATCTGGAGGATGATGCGCAGACCGCCGCCGTCGTCCGGGCGATGGCACTGGGAATGTCCGCCGAGGCAGATGATGAGATTGAGGACGCGTTCCGCAACAGCGGCACGCTGCATGTCTTCGCCGTCAGCGGCCTACATGTGGGGTTGCTCGGAGTGATCGCGCTGGCACTGCTGCGGCAGACCGGGATGCGGCGCGGCATTTCGCTGTGGCTGATGATCGTGATCGTGTTCGCCTATGCCTTCGTCACCGGCTGGCGGCCTTCGGCGGCACGCGCGGCGTTCATGGTGGCGATGTTCATGGGTGGGGCGCTGGCGGACCGCGAATCATCCCTGCAAAACAGCCTGGGCGGCGCGGCGTTGCTGCTACTGGCGACGGACACGCACCAGCTTTTCATGCCGGGGTTTCAACTCTCCTTCGGCGTGCTGTGGATCAGCTCGATTGGCTCTGGGCCGCTGCTGGAACGCTTGATTCCCTACACCCAACTCGATCCCTTCCTGCCGCCACAGCTCGCCAACTGGCGGCAGCGCGGTTGGAGCCAGTTTCGCGTCTGGCTGGCGGGCACGCTGAGTGTTTCCACCGCCGCGTGGATTGGCAGTCTGCCCTTCATCCTCGCTCACTTCCAATCCGTGACGCCGGTGGCGGTGATCGCGAACTGCGTGCTGGTGCCGCTGTCGTTTTTCTGCCTGGGTGCCACCTGTTTGAGCCTCTGCGCGGCCGCGTTGCAGCTCACCGGCGTGCAGCTCATCCTCAACAATGTCACTTGGGCGCTGGCAAAGGCGATGATCGCCAGTGCGGCTTGGTTTGCCGGACTGCCGGGTGCCAATTTTCATTTCCAGCCGAATGCCCCGCAAACACCGGCTCCCGCCGTTTGGCGCATGCTGGAGCTGCCGCATGGCGGCGCGGCGCACCACCTGCGCATCGGCGATTCACACTGGCTGTTCGACACGGGTGATGAATCAAGTTTCCGCCGTGTGCTGCGGCCCTATCTGCACTCCAGCGGCGTGAATGCCGTCCAAGGAGTGTTCTTGAGCCACAACGACGCGGACCACGTCGGCGCGGTCGAACAGGTGCTAGAGACCTTTGCCATGCCACGGCTGTTTTGCAGCACGCAGGAACCAGGAAGATTGGACTCATCTCTCTCCACCCTGAAGCGACTGCTCGACCAGCCGCATCCGCCCGCACTGCGCAAACTGCGGGTGGATGAACGTCTCGCTCTTTCAGACACAGCAGGGTTCAAGGTCGAGGCGCAGGTGCTTTACCCCACCCAGCAGGTGACCAACGCGCGTGGCGACGACCGCGCCATGGTCCTCATGCTCCACTGCGGCCCCTGGCGTGTTTTATGGATGAGCGACGCCGGCTGGAACGCCGAAAAATTTCTCTGCGACAGCGCCGCCGACCTGCGCTGCGATGTGCTGATCCGCAGCCAGCATGAGCACGACCTCGCCCCGAGCGCCGAACTCCTGCTGCGCACCAGCCCGCAGGCGATTCTCTGCGGCAGTGATGCGCGAGATGCCGAAATTCTGCTGCCTGCATCCCTCATCAAGCAGACGAAAGAGCAGAACATCCCGCTGCTCGACACCTGGAGCGATGGCAGCGTGGAGCTGCGGTTTCAAAACGATGAGCTGCACATCAGCGCGGCTAGAAACGCACGACGCGTGGTCCTAAAACAACACGAGTAATCCCAGCGCCCGCTCACTGAGTCACGTCCGGCCGTGCGCCGAGCTTGGCGATGATGTCGCCCAACTTGTTGTTGCGGATGACTTCGAGTTTCACATCACTGCCAGGCGGCTGCATGCGGATGATCTGCAGCAGGTCGCCAGGGGAGCGGAAGGCCATGCCCTGGAACTTCGTCACCACATCACCGGTACGCAGCCCTGCCTCGGCGGCGGGGGAGCTGGGATTGATATCCGTCACCAGCGCACCCCGACGTGCGGTGCCCCACACGGGATCGATCTCCACGGGTTCGTTGCTGACTTCGAGGCCCAGGTAGCCTTTGCCAGTCAGGCTGCTCGAATTCACCGCATTTTTCGCGCCTTCCTGGATTTTGGCCTGGATGCCGTCCACGACCATTTTCACATCGTTGGCCGGCACGGCAAGACCTACGCCCTGCCAGGCCTGCACCGTCGCATCACCGCGATAAATCGCCACGTTCACCCCGATGATTTCGCCACGCACGTTCACCAGCGGCCCGCCGGAATTGCCGGGATTGATGACGGTGTCGGTTTGCAGGTAGTCGAACTGGCTGTCGCTGAGATGGCGGTCACGCGCACTGATGATGCCCTGCGTGACGGTGCCGCTGAGACCGAAGGGATTGCCCACGGCGAAGACCAGTTGGCCCACGCGGGCCTCGTCCGAGTTGCCAAACTTGAGCGCGGGGAAGTCGTTGCGATCGCTCTCGATCTTCAGCAGGACGATGTCGCGGTCCGGATTGGCCCCCAGGATCTGCACCGGATACTTTTTGTTGTCATTGGTGGTGATCTGAATTTCCGCCACATCCTTGATGACATGGAAGTTCGTGACCACATGACCCTCCTTACTGATGATCACCCCCGAACCGAGGCCGGGCACGATCTGTGACCGCTCGCCGATGAGGCCAAAAAATGGATGCCAGCGCACTTCACCACGCCGCACGGTCTTGGTCGTCACACTGACCACGGATGGCAGCACAGCGGCGGAGAGTTTGGCAAACTCCTCGTTCAGCCGACTCATCAGCGGCAGCTCTTCAAGTCCTAGCTTGGGCTGCTCAGGTTGCGTGAGGACACCCTGCGCCGGCTTTTCAGCACGCAGCAGGTTCAGCACGCCATAGCCCTCGCGATCATGACGCCACCACGAGAACAGCAGCGCGGCCAGCACCAGCACGACGGCGGCAAACAACAAGCGACGGACGTTTTCCATACGTACCAATGCGCCAACGGTTGCAAACGTCAAAGTTCAAAGTTGCACGCCAGCCGTGTGAGACTGATCACGCAGCCTGCTTCGGGCAAAGGATGACGAGCTTCTGCCGGACGGCTGGCGACGGCACCATGGGCTCGGCGAGCGCCCGATCCACGGCGCTGTGAATTTCCTCCGGCTCGAACGGCTTCGTCACATAATCACAGGCACCATGGCGAATGGCAGACACGATGTCCCGTGTCTCGGTGCAGGCAGAAACCATCACAAAACGGGTCCCTGGCGAGGCTTCACCAGCGTCACGCACAACATCCAGTCCGTCCATCTCACCCAGCCGCCGATCCACCAACGCGACCTCGGGCCGCAGCTCACGAATCGCCGCCAATCCGGCGCGGCCATTGTCGAAGGCCATGACTTCGTGCCCCTGGTTGCAGCAGAGCGTAGCCAGGAGCTTGAGCACAGGCGGGTGATCTTCGATAACAATGATATTTGCCATAATGAATGCATTTTTAGCATGTCGTGCTCCATTCGGCAAGACCCTTGTAAAAAACTTGTAACGCCAGCACCCACGCTACGGCTTCCCGTTTGCGCCGGGCCTGCAATCCGGCATTCTAGCCCTCTTCTCTTCGCCATGTCCTCCCCCCTGCTCCGCTACTGTCCCGACCTGTACAACTACCAGCGCCGTGAAACGCGACCGGTCATGGTCGGGGATGTCCAGATCGGCGGCGGCGCGCCCATCGTGGTGCAGAGCATGCTCACCAGCGACACGCGGGACGCCGCCGCCTGTGTGAAGGAGGCGCTCGGACTTGCCGAAGCTGGCTGCCAGATCGTCCGCGTCACCGCGCAGACCCGCATCATCGCTGAAAACCTCCGGCACATCCGCGATGGCATCCGCGCCGCCGGTTGCGACGTGCCGCTCGTCGCCGACATCCATTTCAAGCCCGACGCCGCCATGGAGGCCGTGAAGTGGGTCGAAAAAGTCCGCGTGAACCCCGGCAACTACGCCGACAAGAAGAAGTTCGCCGTCAAGGAATACACCGACGACCAATACGCCGCCGAAGTCGCCTACATGGGGGAGCAATTCGTGCCTCTGGTGAAGGAATGCATCCGCTTGGGTCGCGCCATGCGCATTGGCACCAATCACGGTTCACTGAGCGACCGCATCATGAACCGCCATGGCGACACACCGCTCGGCATGGTCGAAAGCGCGCTCGAATTCGCCCGCATCGCGCGTTCGCAGGGCTACCACAACTTCCTCTTCTCGATGAAGGCCAGCAATCCCAAGGTCATGATCGAAGCTTATCGCTTGCTCGTCGCACACCTGAACATTCTCGGTGCCGACTGGAACTACCCGATCCACCTCGGCGTCACTGAGGCCGGCGATGGCGAGGACGGTCGCATCAAGAGCGCCATCGGCATCGGCTCGCTACTCGCCGACGGCATCGGCGACACCGTGCGTGTTTCGTTGACTGAAGACTCCATCTTCGAGATCCCCGTGGCCCAGCAACTCGTCAAGCCTTACAACGAAGGCCTGCCTGCGCAGTTCGAGCACATCACGAACGCCCCGCAGATCAGTTACGACCCCTTCGACTATGTGCGCCGCGAATCGCAGGTGCTCACCATCAACGGCGTCAAAACCGGCGGCCATGAAACCGTCCCCGTCTTCACCACACGCCAGAAATGGGACGCCGTCGCCCACAAGATCGACAAACTGGGCGACTACAAACCCGAAATCGTCATCGAGGACAGCAGCGTCACCGCCATCGACCCACGCGACGATGCCGCCATCGCCGCGCTCAACGAATCCGCCGACTCAAAACTCGTCACGATTCAGGACGGCCTCAAACTGCCCGTCATCGCCGCGTATCGCCTGCTCGCCGCGAAGTTGCAGCCACGTCACCCCATTTTGCTCAAAGACACGCTGCAAGGCACCGGCAGCGACGACTTCACCGCGAACCTGCTCACCGCCGCCACCAACATGGGCTCGCTGCTTTGCGACGGCATCGGCGACGCCGTCATCGTCAATGGCGAAGACGCGCCCGGCCAGGCCCTGCGCATCAGCTACAACATCCTGCAAGCCGCTGGCGCACGCATCTTCAAGACCGACTACGTCGCCTGCCCGAGCTGCGGCCGCACACTCTTCAACCTGCAAACCACCACGCAGAAAATCCGCGCTGCCACCGGCCATCTCAAAGGCGTGCGCATCGCCGTCATGGGCTGCATCGTCAACGGCCCCGGCGAAATGGCCGACGCCGACTTCGGCTACGTCGGCGGCGCACCCGAGAAGATCAATCTCTACGTCGGCAAGACCGCCGTGAAGTTCAACATTCCCGAAGCCGAAGCCGTCGAGCGCCTCATCGACCTCATCAAAGAGCACGACCGCTGGTTTGACGCGCCCGTGGCGGCGTGAATTATCAGCACGCCCTTGAATATCCGCCACAACGATGAGAATACACCGCGCTTAAACAGAATAGGAGGAATCACCGTCTTGAATGCCAAACACATCACCGACCTGACGCTCGAAAACTTCCGAGGATTCAGCAAACTTGAGCTGCACGGTTTTCAAGCAGTGAACCTCATCGTGGGGCAGAACAACGTCGGCAAGACCTCGCTGCTGGAGGGGATTGTTTTAGCTTCTGATGCCACGTCTTTTCAACGAATTGCCGGACTCCTTCACGGACACGCCACAGTTTCCGAGCATGGAGAAGAAATACACAATGATCCACGATTCGAGAGATGGCTTATTAAAGATGCGGAGGAATCTTTGACTGCTTCCATTGACGCTAGTGGCACCACTTTTAGCAGCTCTTTAGTCTTGAAAAGGGTGACTAACTCCTATCAACCAAGTCAAGAGGAATGGCCGCTCACAATCCACCAGTCCGATCGTTTGCATGTCGTTCAAAAGAATGAGCGACAGAGTTTGCGTGTTCGCATTGTCTCTGTTCTTCCTTTTTCCGCTCAGTCGATCGTCGCAACCGTCGGCAACGCACTCCGCAAACGACAAGGAGAGGACCTAATTCACAAAGTACTCCAGAAAATTGACCCAAGGATTCAGCGCATCCGGGTCGATCCCGTAAAAGAAGGCAACATCGTCGCGGTGGACATCGGACTGTCGGAGATGATCCCGATCACACAGGCCGGGCAGGGCGCGGTGCGGCTGGTGAGTATGCTGGCGGAGTTGATCGGCGAAAATGCGCAAATCTGCATCATTGATGAGATCGAGAACGGCATCCACCACACCGCGCTCAAGGATGTGTGGCGCGGCGTAGCGGAAATATCCGCCGCGATGGGCGTGCAGGTCTTTGCCACCACGCACAGTCAGGAATGTCTGGCGGCGGCTAACGAAGTTTTCTTCTCCGACGACTCAACTCAGAAAAAAGACTTCGCCCTGATCCAATTGATGCGAGTGAAGGATCAAGTAACCGGTAAAGTGCTGAGTGAAGCCCGTGTAAACGACGCGCTGGACAACGAAATCGAACTGCGCTGATCATGAAGCCTGGGGTTCCAAAAATCCACGAATGCCCACATGTGCTGATCGTCGAGGGACACAGCGACCTGCTCTTTCACGCCGCCTTTTTGCGCCACTTGGGTGGACTTAAGGGCGTGTTCATCCAAGAGTTCAAGGGCAAGAATAAAATCCTCAACCGCATTTTGCTGGGCGATTTCCTCAATGAGAAGCTCCGGGCGGAGAAAGCCAGCATTGGCATTATCGTGGACGCCGACACCAACCCCCAAAGCACCGCTCGTTCAGTGCAGGATCATCTGAAGATCGTCACAGGCCGTGAGGTGAGTGAGGGACAATGGCAGGAATTGGAAGGCGAGGCCCGTCTTGGCTTCTTCATCGCACCAGAGCCGAACTTGCCGGGAGAGGTGGAGACGCTGGCCTGGAACGCTCTCCCAGCAGACCAGCAGCACGTCGCCATGAAACAATTGGTGATCGACTATCTGCAAAAAATGGCGGACCTTGGCTGGACCGCACATAGCCCCGACAAAGCAAGAATCGGCGCTTATCTAGCTGCCGCATACGATGAGGATCCAAGACTTGGTCCGGGCGCGCGCGAAGGGAAATTCAACTTCGATTCGCCCGGCTTCGACAGGCTACGCGCTTTTTTCAAGCCGTTGCTGCCTCAGTCTGAATGACCACTTAAACCACCATGGCCTGCATCGTCAACGGTTTCGCAAAAAACAGCCAAAACGGAGTCATTTGAGTGCTTCATCAATCTCATCAAGTAGCATGATCGTTGGTTCGATGCTCCCGTGACTGCCTGACGCCTGCCTCTTGCAGGTGCTGCTTGCCAGGCTGAGTTGGCGGCTATGAAAACGTCGTTCCTGTTGGCATCGTGTTTCTTCGATTTGATCAGCATTGCGCTGGCAAACGCGCCCATCATGGCGGGGCCGGGATCAAGCGCGTGGATTTGTCTGCCGCCGACGTGGCGCATGTGGCGGTGTTTGCAGAATAGATGCGGCTTGCCTTGCGCGTAGGAACTGATCACGATGCCGCTCCCATGAATTTCCGCTGCCTGCTGCTTCTAAATTTCGCCGCTGTCAGTGCATGGCCGCTGCTGGCGGCTGATCCGCTGCGTGCGCGGGGAATCGGCCGCTGGAGGCATCCGCTCATGCGCTGGTCGGCGGACAGGTGGTGATGAGTCCGGGCAAAGAATTGGCGAAAGGCACCATCATCCTGCGCGATGGCCGCATCGTGGCTGTGGGCGCTGATGCGGCGGTGCCGCCGGATGCACGAGTGCATGACATGACCGGCTGCACGATCTATGCGGGCTTCATTGACGCGCATGTGTCCTTCTCAAAATCCGGCAGCACGCGCGACAACACGGCGGATGAAGGCCCGCCGGTCACGGACACGCAGGATCTCACCTCCGGCGCGGGCAGCGGCTTTCTCGGCGTATCGTCTGCGGCGGGCGATCCTGGCACGAAGTCCGTGCTGACGCCTGTGCGCCGCATGGCGCGTGAGTATGCGCCGGACAAAAAAATCACTCGATGCGCTGCGTGCGGAGGGCTTCACGGCGGCGAACATCGTGCCTGATTACGGCGTCATGCGCGGGTCGAGCACCTTCGTGGCGCTGTCAACGAGCGATCCCGATGTGGCGATCCTGCGTCCCGACACGTTTCAACACGTTGCGCTGGATGTGCCGCGCGCGGAACGCGGTGATGATCCGATTTCGCGGCCAGGGGCGTATCCGCGTTCGCTGATGGGTGTCATCGTAGTGGTGCGGCAGACGTTCTTCGACGCGCAGTTTCAAGCCGCTGATCTGGCGCATTACGCCGCGCATCCGCAGGGCCGGCCACGGCCCAAGTTCGACACCGGCCTGGAGGCACTGCAACCTGCGGCACGCAAAGCCATGCCGGTGCTGTTTGAACCGGCCAGCGTGCTGATGATGGATCGTGCGATGCAGCTCGCGCAAGAACTCGGTGTACAGCCAGTCCTGCTCGCCACCGGCCAGGAATGGCGCAGGCCCGAGCTGGTGCGTGCTGCCAAAACCGGCTTCATCGTGCCGGTGGATTTTCCCGAGGCGGCGAAACTGCCGGAAGACGACGACTGGCGCGTCATGTCCTACGATCTGCTGCGCGCCTGGGATCATGCGCCGGGCAATCCGGCGCTGCTGCGCAACGAAGGCCGCGAAATCGCGCTGACCACACATGGACTTGCCAAAAAGACCAGTTTCCGCGCCAATGTGCGCCTCGCCATCGCTCGTGGCCTGAGTGAGAACGATGCACTGGCCGCGCTGACCACCATGCCGGCCAAACTATGCGGCGTGGCCGATCAACTCGGCTCTATCGAGCCAGGAAAGCTCGCGCATCTCACCGTGGTCGAGAAAGGCCGCTACTTCGATGAAGACGCCCGCGTGCGCGAGGTCTGGGTGGATGGCCGGTTGTTCTCTGGGCCGATCAAAGACGACAAAAAGAAGAGCGACGATACCAAGCCAGACACGAAGAAGGAGAAGCAGGCATTGCGCGCCCAGCTCACCGCCGCGCCCGCGCAAACGGATCGCGGGCCGATCCTCGCACCGAAGTCCGTCCTGATCAGGAACGCCACCATCTGGACTTGCGCCCCACCACCAGCGCCAAAGTGCCCGCGTGGGAGGCCATGCTGCCCGTGCTGCCCGTGCTGCGCGGTGAACTGCCGCTCATGATTCACGCACAAGGCTTGCGCGAAATCCGCAGCGCTTTGAAATGGTCCGAGTCACAGCCGCGTCTGCGCATCGTCATCGTCGGTGGCCGTGATGCCTGGATGCTCGCGGCGGAACTCGCGCAGCGGAAAATAGCCGTGATCTACACCGAAGTCTTTGACCTGCCAGCGCGTGGCTCCGACGCCTACGACGTGCAGTTCTCCGCGCCCGCTGTGCTGCACCAAGCGGGTGTCACCGTTGCCATCAGCGAGGGTCTCGACCGCGCCAGCGCCTCCGGCCAGCGCAATCTGCCTTACATCGCCGCACAGGCCGCCGCGTTTGGTCTGCCCACTGATGCGGCACTCGCCGCGATCACGCTGATTCCCGCCCAGCTTCACGGCATCAGCGACACACTCGGCAGCATCGAACCCGGCAAAGATGCGTCCCTGTTCACCGCCTCAGGCGACATTCTCGACATCCGCTCTGAAGTGAAGCAGCTCTGGATCTCCGGCGTCGAGCAATCCCTCGAAACAAGACACACACGGCTGGCGGCGAAGTATCGCGCACGGCCGCCGGCGAAGTGATCCTTGATCAGTGCGACTGGCCCGACAAAGCAACGCGCAGGCGGCGAACGGCCTCCGCGTTTGATTCGAAGGCGAAGTCGGCCAGCGGCACGTCCGCCAGCGAGCAGATCAGGGTTTCCATCACCTCCGCAGGCTGCATCACCACGCTGCTGAAGTCCGGCACGCGAGCGACGAAGCACAAGTCGATCGTGGGCCATTCATAGCCTTGGAACAGATAGCGGTTGTTGAGCGAAACGAGGTAGGTGAACGCACTGGCGGGCAGCTCAAGGCCCACCTCCTCGCAAGTCTCACGCGCGGCGGCCATCTCGCCGGTTTCCTCCGGTTCGATCACGCCGCCGGGTAGGCCGAGTTTTCCGAAACCCGGTTCATGGGCGCGGCGGATGATGAGGATGCGGTCCTGCGCATCGAGCAGTAGCGCCACCGCAGCAGGAATGGGGGTGATGAAGTGCCGCTGACCGCAGACGGCGCAGGCAAATTCGCGTTCACTGGTCGCGATCCAGCCGCTGCCGCCGCAGTTGCTGCAAAATTTGAAAGGGGAGTCAGCCATGCGGCTTCCCCTGCCGTCGAAGCGCCCGCCATGCCAGTAGAAACACCAGCACGCAGACGGCTTTCATCACGAACAGCCACCAGGGTTCCCACCACGCGCCGGTTTGCACCTCGATGAGATCCGAGATCCCGAACGCCGCAAAGGCCAGCGGCAGTAGCCAGCGCCAGGGCCGTCCCATGCGGCCCCGCAGGACCAGCGCGAACGCCATGACGAACCATAGTCCCGCCTCGACGTAGTTGAACAGGGCGTGAATCGAGAGTGCGGCATGGTCCAGCATACTGTGAGGCTCCCAGATCGTCACTCGTAGCGCAAGACCCGAACCGCGTGATTTCTTCACATCAAGCCTTGGCGCAGGCGACATCCTTTGCCACAGTGGCTTTTCATTCCCCACCATGTGCGACGCGCTACTGCAATCCTGGCTCCGCCTCCCCAATGGGGAGCGCCATGATTTGGCAGGCACCTGCAGCCTCGGCCGGGCACCGGACAACGAGCTGGCACTACCAGGCAATGAGGTCTCCCGCCGCCATGCGATCATCCAGGCCCAGGGGGAGCGTGAGTTTTGGCTGGTCGATCTCGGCAGCGCGAACGGCACCTGCGTCAATGGCCGCCGCATCTCGCAGTCGGTGCGCCTGCACAACGGCGACCTCATCCGCATCGCCAATTACGAGCTGGAGTTCGCCACGGAAATTCTCAGCGCCATGCATCCGGCAGGCCAGCAGGTGATGGCCTCCACGATGATCCACATCCGCCAGGCGCAGTGCTGGCTGATGGTGGCGGACATCATCGGCTCCACCCAGCTCGCGCAGACGCTTCCAGGCGCGCAGTTTCCGCGCATGACCGGCTCCTGGTTCAAGAACTGCCGCCAGATCATCGACGAATGCGGGGGCCACATGTCCAAGTACCTCGGCGACGGCTTCTTCTGCTACTGGGACGACACCGCGGACGGTGCCATCCAGGTGCGGCAGGCGGTGGCAAAGCTCTATGAGGCGCAATTGAAGGCCAACCCGCCCTTCCGCGTGGTGCTGCACTTCGGCGGCGCGGCGCTCGGCACCGTACCGACGATGAACGAGCTCAACCTGCACGGCCCGGAGGTGAATCTCGTCTTCCGCGTCGAAAAAGTGGCCGCAGGTTTGAAACAGAACGTGCTCTTCACCGAAGCCGCCGTGAAACGCATGGCGGCAGAGCGCGAAGTCCGCCTGGTGGGCGAATGCGCGGTGGAAGGCTTTGCCACGCAGTACAAGTTTTACACGCCGGGGGCGTGAGCTGTGCTGCCTTGGCGTAGCCCCACATTAAGCGCTTGCCATTTTCCGCGCTCTTTCGTAAAAAGCAGCCCGTATGGCCGACGATCCCGCTCCCGCCTCCGAAACGCCACCCCCGCGCACCACGGGTGGCGAGCACTTTCGTTGGGAGCCGCCATCTGCCGCAGAACTCCAGGCCACCATGCCCGGCTACACCATTGAAAAGCTCCTCGGTCGTGGCGGCATGGGTGCCGTGTATCGCGGCGTGCAGCAGAATCTCGATCGCCCCGTCGCCATCAAGATATTGCCTCCCGGCGTGGAGAAAGAAGACCCCAGCTTCGCGGAGCGCTTCAAGAGCGAGGCCAAGCTCATGGCCAAACTCAATCATCCGGCGGTTGTCACCGTTTACGACTTCGGCACCACCAGCGCCGGGCAGCTTTACTTCGCCATGGAGTATGTGGATGGCACCGACGTCTCCCGCATGATCGCCGAGCAGAAGAAGCTGCCGCAGGACTACGCCCTCGCCATCCTCGCCCACATGTGCGATGCCCTCGGCGCCGCGCATGAGCTCGGCATCGTCCACCGCGACATCAAACCGGCCAACGACCTCATCAACATGAAGGGCCAGGTCAAAGTGGCCGACTTCGGCCTCGCCAAGATCGAAGACCCCGGCCAGCACGGCATGACCAAGACCGGCTACGCCATGGGCACACCCGACTTCGTCTCCCCGGAGGCCCTCATGCTCGGCACCGCGATTGATGGCCGTGCCGACATCTATGCCATGGGCGTCATGCTCTACCAGATGCTCGCCGGGCAGATCCCGCGTGGCGCATGGCAGCCCGCCGCCGTCATCAGCCCCGGTATCGACGCACGCTTTGATCAGATCATCCTCAAGGCCATGCAGTATGACCGCGAGAACCGCTATCAGAGCACCGCCGAGCTGCGGCAGGCGCTCGATGTCATCCTCACCGTGCCCTTAGTGAAACAAGACGCGCCCGCCAGTGCCGCCATCCCCGTTTCACAGCTCGCGCAGATGCCCGCGCAACGCAGCGCCGCGCAGAAGCCCATGGGCAAAGCGCCGCAGCCCAAAGGTGGTGCGGACATTCCTGTCCGCAATGAAGCCGCCGCCGCAGGCAAGAATGCCCGCGCCACACCCACGCCGCCGCCCGCGAAGAAGACCCCGCTCTTCATCGGCCTCGGCATCGCCGCCGTGCTCGCCATCGGTGCGTTCTTCATGTTCAGCGGCAAGAAGCCCGCCGCACCACCCCAGACGGCGCTTGGAGGACCAAGCGCCCCACCTGCTTCCGCACCCATCAAAGTGCGCGAGGAGCCGAAAGTGGAGCCGCCAAAGAAAGCCGAGCCACCGAAGCCCGAGCCCAAACCCGTCATCGCCGCCAAAGCAGAGCCTGCGAAGCCCGCGCCGGTGCCAGAGCCGAAGAAAGAGGAACCCAAACCTGCCGCGATGGCCGCCGCCGTGCCACCCACCGCCGTCGCCGCCCCCCAGACGGCGCTGGCAGGAGCCAGCGCCCTACCACCGGCCCTACCACCGGCCCTACCACCGGAGCTTGCCGCGTTGAACGACCAGTTCGTCAAACTGCAAGCCGAGCGCGTCTCCGCCCCCTTCGAGGCTGATGTAACGAAGCTGAACAGCGGCTACCTCGGGGGCATCGACAAAGCCATCGCAGCGGAGAAAGCCCTTGGGCATCTCGATGGCATCCTCGCGTTAGAGGCGGAGAAGAAACTCATCACCGAGAAGCAGCCCATCCCTGACACCGATGATGAAAAAGCCCCCGCCGCGCTGAAAAGCCTCCGCACCATTTACCGCAGCGCGCACGCGAAGTTCATCGCCACCCGCGCCGCGAATCTCCAGGCCCTCACCAGCCCGCTGGACAAACGCCTCGCCACCATGGAGACCGACTTCACCAAGGCGGATCGCCTGGTTGATGCGAAGACCGTGCGCGGGTATCGCGAAGCGCTCAGTGAAGGTAGGGCGGATGCTCCTGCATCCGCCGTCCCCCAGACGGCGCTTGCAGGAGCAAGCGCCCCACCCAAGCCCAGCACTACTTTAAATCCCGCTGCCATGCTCGCCCTGAAAGACGGCATCACCAACACGCTCGGCATGAAGTTCGTGCTGGTGAAAGGCACCGAGGTCATGTTCTGCATCCATGAGGTGCGTTACAAGGACTACGCAGCGTATGCGGCGGAGGAATCAGGCGTGGATGGTTCATGGAAAGACCAGAGCGCCGATGGCTTCACTCCGACTGAGCGTGCGGAAGACCATCCCGTCGTCAAAGTAAGTTGGGAGGAGGCGCAGAAGTTCTGCGCCTGGCTCAGCAAGAAAGAAGGCAGGCTTTACCGGCTGCCCACCGATGCGGAGTGGAGCATCGCCGTCGGCATTGGCCGCAGTGAGAAGTGGAAGAAGGACACCACACCCGAGACGGTCTTCAAAGACCAAAACGAGTTCCCCTGGGGTGGCGACTTCCCGCCAAAGACGAAGGACCAAGCCGGGAACTACAGTGATGAGAGTCGCCAAGCCAAAGCGCCGAACGGCAGCGCGCAGTATCTCGATAGTTACGACGACGGCTTCCCGACCACGGCGCCGGTGATGAGCTACAAGCCGAACAAGCTGGGCCTCTATGACCTGGGCGGCAACGTGTGGGAATGGTGCGAGGACTGGTATGACAATGCGAAAAAAGACCGCGTGCTTCGGGGCTGTTCGTGGCACGACGGCGGCCGCGGCTATCTGCTGTCGTCGTGTCGGATTCACTATCTCCCCGGCTCTCGCAGCCTCAACAACGGGTTCCGTCTGGTGTTGGTGGTGGGGTCTGTCGGCTAGGCTCGTACCCTTTATCCTTTTACCCTTTAATTCTGCGCGCAGCGCAGCGCTCCAGATGCCTGGCAAAGAGGGTGAGTTTGGGTCAAAGGCCGACTGCGGTGCATCGAAGACTGGCGGCGAAGCCGCGAAGCGAAGCCTCGATCCGCTGACAGCCAGGCTGGCTATCCTCCGGCAGAAGCCGCCATCGCCGCCTTCCCCCAAGCCCGGCCTGAGGTGACGGTGAGGCGGTGAACGAGTGGCATGAATGACCGCGTTACCCAGCGCTGTTAAGTAGTACCGGCTTTAGCCGGAATCCGCGTAAAGCTCCAGACCGCCTCAAGGCGGAACTACGGAACAGCGCTGGATCATTTGAACTGCACTTCATCTATTCGTAAGCCCTGGCCCACGGCCACCCGAATCGCCGCTCTCAAGCAAGCCCGGCCTGATGTGACGGTGATGCGGTGAATGTCAAACGTGGCAGTGGTTCGGACCGGGGACATGGGTAACAGGTTGACCGGGGACATAGGTTACAGTTGGCGGGGTGGTCGATGCCTTGGAACACCACCCCCACCCCAGATCAGCGATTGAAGTTTGTCACGCTTGCCAACAGCGGCAGGTTTAACGTCAGCGAGCTGTGCGAGCAGTTCGGCATCAGCCGCAAATGCGGCCACAAGT
>Ga0209702_10002903_pt1 | contig 28422 bp, 25 predicted proteins | sample FRY01_FD_187210 | JGI IMG/M metagenome (GOLD analysis project Ga0209702, IMG submission 187210) | Freshwater microbial communities from Lake Fryxell liftoff mats and glacier meltwater in Antarctica - FRY-01 (SPAdes) (version 2) | ecosystem: Environmental > Aquatic > Freshwater > Ice > Glacier... | reverse complement strand
CCCTGAGAAATCCGAGAACCCTCCATGAGAGAACTTGTGCTGAGTGTCAAAAGTCTATAATTACTACCTATGCTCCAGACAGACCAGAGAAAGTGGTGTGTGAGGAGTGTTATAGGAAGATGGTGTATTAGAAAACAGGATCTGAGTATTGCAGGACTCGCTACTCGTAGTAAGCATTAAGACTGAACGAATATCCAGGAGTTCCAAAATCTTCTTACTAGTAGCCCATCTTAATACTTAATACTTTCCTCTGATGAATAAAATTATTATACTCTGTATCCGACTCTACCAATTCCTCCTCTCACCGGATCATAGCTTCTGGGCGAGAGCTCTCTGAAAGAGTCACTGTCGCTACTACCCTACCTGCAGTAATTATGGGAAAGAGTGTTTTGAGAAGTTTTGATTTTTCCATGCAGCGAGGCTGACAATTTGGCGTATTCTGAGGTGTCATCCCTGGTCAAAAGGCGGACTCGATCTCGTACCAGACATCGAACAGCAAAAATGCAACCACAATCACTCGAAAAAATAACAGAGTAGACTATACTCAGTCTACACTATTTTATGCTTGATACTCTTCAAATACTCGATGTGCAATTTCTGGAAATAATTAGGCATTTTTTTATGATAGATGCAGACTGGTTTCGCTTCCTAGTACTTATGGTAGCAGACAGTGGACCTATCATCTTTAGTTTTTTCCTTATCGGACTCTGGTTCTATGGTATTTCTACGAGCAATAATGGACCAAAACACGTCGCTCTCGATCTTTTCTGGCATGTCCTGGGAGCATTCATGATTTATTGGGTTATCAATCAACTACTCCCTATGAGGCCTCGCCCTGAAGCTTTTTCTACTCTACCTCCGCTGATCAGTCATCTGCCTGATAATTCATTTCCTTCTGGACATGCGATGTTCTGGTGAGCGTCATGGTGGGCACTTCATAATCTCCTAGAGAGACCTAGGATAGTTACCACATTTTTTATACTCTGAGCTATCACCTGCTTTACGAGAATAATAGCTGGTATACATTATCCGGGCGATATTGTCGTAGGTTTTTTCCTCGGTTGGGGAATTGTCGAGATATTTCTCCGTCTTCCGCACGGAGATGATTACAGACACTATGCTCAAGATATCCCGGTACGATTTGCTCGTTATTTTTCACTCTAATTCTGTATGAAAAACATATTTCTCTCTTTTCTCGCTCTTTCTCTCATCAGTTATGCAGCTCCGACACCACTCGAAAACACCATAGCAGATACACTTGCCAGCTATGATATCATAGTTGATCAGTGAAAAAATCCAGCACGATACAGATTTACTGATACTATTACTCGTGCTGAAGCAGTCGGTATAGCACTCAAAGTCTCTGAAGTATCACTTCCAGATAAATATTTCTGCAGGAATTATTTCCGTGATGTAGCGTACGATCGTATGAATAACTGGGTTTGTCGTGCAATCGAGATGGCCGCTGACTACAATATCATCTCTCGTACAAATGATACCGCCCGACCACGATCTCCCATCTCCCGCATCGAAGCACTCGCTATCACTATGCGAGCAGGCAAAATCCCCTATGCAAAAAATGTCGATAGGTCAAATTATCCTCTCTCAATGCCTCAGTGGCAGGTAGACCTCCTCGAATGAGCACTACAGTACCATATTATTTCTTCTACGCAGAATTTTGGTCCTGATATGAACGCTTCACGTATCGATGTTTTCGGCATGATATACAACATGCGCTTTGCTGGAACAAAAATGGAATACATCACTGATAAAAGCACTCCTCTGATGCCCCTCTCTTCTGCTCCAGAAACAGAAAAAGGGATCACTATTGTGCTTCCTGGGAAATCTCCAAACCCTCAGAATCAAAATACAACAACCGTACCGACAACACCGAAAACTACTGGTAAGCTCAAACGCTTCGCGGTTACTATGCCTCCAGAAGTAAAAGTAAATGCTCCTTTTACGTTGACCGTAAAAGCAATCGATGAAAATGGGAATACTCTGACAAACTACGCTGGTGTAGTGTATTTTGATCTCCTCTCTGGGGCATATTCTGATATCAGTCTCTCCTTCACCGATGCGGGAAATTCATTTGCTGTAGCAGATAAATGAGTACTCACATTCAAAAATGTGATTATCAAAAAAGCAGCGAATTATAACATTGACGCCTACGAGATAGAGAGTGGTCTCGATATTACTGAATCTTTTACCATCAAGGCAACCGATGGCTACGTGAACACTGTCTCAGCTCAAAGTGCTACTCAAGTGGCAGACTTTGTTGTCACGATTCCAAAAGATACAAAAATCAATACTCCTTTTGATATAACTGTCAGTGCTGTAAATAGTGCGGGGCAAGTCATCACTAACTATACTGGAACCATCTACTTTGGGACAAATAATCTCCTCGTTGATGTGATATTTCCTAATGCAAAAAAAGAATATACTTTTACCACAGCAGATAAGGGGAAACGTATCTTCAAAGGAGCATTTTCCCTGAAACAACTTGGCAACTATGAACTCATAGTCTACGAAATCGATGTCATACCAAATGGTATCTCAAAGACAGTAAAGATCACTGCTAAAAACTAAATCACTTCTCTATGCTCGTATCATTTTATGAATTCGTATTTCATCTGTTTCAGACTGTAGACTATACGACAATATTTTTTATGATGTTGATAGAATCGTCACTTCTTCCCTTTCCTTCTGAGGTGCCGATGTTAGCTATTTGAATCCAGACTGCAAAAGGAACCATGAATCCTCTTACTGGTCTCATCATCTCGTTAATAGCTATATTTATAGGAGCTACTGTGAACTATTACATAGGATACTACCTCGGAGATGCATTTTTCGAAAAATATGGTAAATATTTTTTTATCAAAAAACATGCTTATCATGAAGCTAAAAAACTCTACGCAAAGGATGCAAATTTTTATACATTTTTTGGGCGTCTCATACCTCTCGTCAGACAGCTCATGTCTATCCCTGCTGGTATGGTACGTATGCCGTTCTGGAAATTTATGGGACTTACACTCGCTGGATCAGCAATATGGCATATAGTTCTGATTGTACTTTGATATTTTATTTGAGATAACGCTACGCTGATCAAAAACTATATCATACTCATCACAATACTTTTTCTTATTATAGGTACTGGTTATTTTCTCTACAAACACAAATCCCTCCTACATAAAATAGCGAAGCAATTGAAAAAGTCCTAAACCAAGTCCGAGACTCACCAGAATATAGAACGTCGCTGTGACAATATGTGGTCACCATATAAATATAGGATCCGCTCATACAAGCCGTCCAACAACCCTCTCATCTCTATAGAGCCGTAGATGATAGCGGAAAATAGCCACCAGAAGCATGAGCATAAGTATGATCGTCAGACCAGTAAAGACTATCAGTGCGAGCCATATGTCGTGAATATCCTGCATAGATTGACTAAACCTCTCCAATCGATCATGGAGGCTATCGATATCCACTCCTCCTTCAAAAAGGTCACGGAATTCCTGAATACGTGTCCAGAAAACCTCAGTATCAATTCCTTGCAATGGGACTACTATGACATCAGGGAGAGGATTCTCCCCTGCGAGTACTCCTGTAATGCCTGGATTGCGCTGTATTTCACGGTCAAGTGCTTGTTCACGCGTGATATACTCAATAGGTTTTCTGAGTCCCGCTGAGACAAGACTCTCTGCGAAATCATTCACACGTTTACCCTCAAAGGTGTAGAGAGGATTGAGTGCAAGTGGGTAGGTAAATCCTGCTTCTATCTGGGTCTTCTCTTGCGTGAGGAAAAGAATCATAGAAGCACCAGTGATACATGTCACTATCAGAACTGAAAGTCAAAAAATAACACCGAGGGATGCGTAGGGCATACGACTCATGTGATGCCATGATGTACGAAAGAGAAATTTCCACATAAATATACCTCAACAATATGCTTTTTTCGAGAAATACAAAAAATAATTTACATTCCTCTCAATAAAAATAACCCCTTTCGGGGCTATTTTTGATATTGAAGACTATTCGGAGATTATTTTACTGCATCGACTGGATCTACTGTTACGTAGGTTGAACGCATCTTCTTGCCATCAAATCGTACTCGACCTTTTTCATAAAATCGTACGACACCGACAGTAATAGCCTGGAGAGTGAAATCCTTCCCTTGGAGGACGCCAACACCTGGGAAAATCTTATTTCCTTTTTGACGTACGATAATATTTCCAGGGATAACAGATGTCCCTGCGTAGACTTTGACTCCACGGCGTTTTGCCTGTGAGTCACGACCATTTTTGGTAGAGGAGAGTGCTTTCTTATGAGCCATAGTGAGATATTAGTAAAATTGGGAACTAGTTATTGTTGTTATTATTCGTACGGGAAAAACGAGCGTTCACTTTATTTGCTTCAGCATTTTTGTAGACGTCGAGTTTTTTCTTAAATGCATTTCCTGTTTCCTGAGAAGCCTCGATGAGCTCTGTTGCAAGTGCTTGAGCAAATGGCGTCCCCTTTCGACTCTGTGCTGATTCTTTGATCCATTTTGATGCGAGGAAAAATTGACGTTTTGGCATTACATCGCCAGGAACCTGGAATATAGCACCACCGATACGTTTTGGACGTACTTCTACACGTGGCATGACATTTTCAAATGCCTTATCCATGATAGCGTCTGGATCTTTGTTTCCGCGCTCTTTGATGATAGTAAATGCATCATCGAGGAGGTTTCGAGCAAGGTGTTTTTTACCGCCCTGCATGATATAGTTGATAAACTTGTTTTTCTGAGTGAACATAGGAGAAATATATTATTTTTTAGGACGTTTAGCGCCATACTGACTACGTGACTGTTTTCGATCAGCAACTCACTGAGTGTCGAGAACGCCACGAACGATATGATAACGTACACCCGGGAGGTCTTTTGCACGACCACCACGGATCATCACGACTGAATGCTCTTGGAGATTGTGCCCTTCACCACCGATATATGCGATAACTTCGTAGCCATTTGTGAGACGAACTTTTGCAACTTTACGAAGCGCAGAGTTCGGCTTTTTTGGAGTCATGGTATAGACCTTGGTACATACTCCTCGTTTCTGAGGAGATGCGAGATCGATATCGACACGCTTCAGGTTGTTCCTGATTTGCATCAGCGCAGGAGATTTGCTCTTGCGAACCTTTGTGACTCGAGGCTTTCGGATAAGTTGTTGAATTGTAGGCATGAAACTGAAATTAAGAGAGAAGAGAGAAGAGAGATGGATTTATAACTTGTATACTAACGTTTAGACCATTGGATACGTTTACGAGCTTTGTGGAGACCTGGTTTCTTGCGTTCTACCTTGCGAGCGTCACGTGTGAGAAGTCCCTGATCTCGAAGTGCTGATTTGTGTGATTCGTCGATGATGACAAGTGCTCGAGAGATACCATGAGCGATAGCCTGGGCCTGAGCACTCTCACCAGAGCCAGCAACAATCACAGAAAAGTGAAAGTCTTCGTTGCCTGCTACCTTGAGAGGAGCGTGAACCACTGAGAGGAGATCATTGCGAGTGACGTACTCCTTGAGTGGGCGACCATTAATCTGAGATTCACCTTTTCCAGCGAAGAGGCGGACTTGAGCAGATGCAGTTTTGCGACGACCAATAGCGTAAGTGTATTTCATAGTGAAGAGTATTATGCGAGAGTTATAATTTCTGGAGTCTGAGCTTCATGACTGTGCTCAGAACCTTGGAATTGCTTCATGCGAAGGATCATAGCATCACGGTGGCTATTTTTTGGAAGCATGCCGACTACTGCGAGCTTGAGAGGTTCGAATGGTTTTTTTGCACGAAGTTCACCAAGGGTTATAGTCTTGAGACCACCCATATACTGAGAATGAGTGTGATATTCTTTTTGTGATTCTTTACGACCTGTCGTCTTGATCTTATCGATATTTGTGACGATGATATAATCACCACCATCGATATGAGCAGAATACGTAGGTTTTTGTTTGCCAGAAAGTTTCTGAGCGATGACCGTCGCGAGACGTCCGAGCGTGAGACTATTGGCATCAATGATGTACCATTTACGTTCGATATTATTTGGGAAAAGTGTTTTCATAGGAAAGGCTGTAGTGGAAAAGATTAAGCAACAAGTTCAAGAGTAACAAGGAGACTCGCGTCACCGACACGGTATTTGAGCGGAGTTGTACGAGTGAAACCAGAGGTTCTCGTCGTTGTCTTCGCAAAATCCATAGCAGCTCGAGATGCAGTTTCTGTATAGAGAGACGCGCTAAGTGCACGAATCGTATTCATAGTGTCTTTTTCTTGGGCTACACGGATGAGCTTGTGTACGAGAGGAGTAACAGCACTGGCACGTTTTTGTGTCGTTGCTATTTTGCCGTGAACGAAGAGGCTAGAAGCCAGATTTCGTAAAACTGCATCGCGGTGATTGACGTCACGTCAGTTGAGTTTTAGATGTTTTTTGGAACGGTGTCGCATATACGAAAGTTAATAGTTGATAGTTATTGGTTTATAATTTTTAATCGTCTCCGAGAAGTTTTTTGCTCTGTGTTGCCAGTGCAGCACGTACTTCATCCATTGCCTTCTTTCCGAAGCCTTTGATAGAAGAGAGTTTTGCTTCTGTGCATTTTTCGAGTTGTTCAACTGAGAGGATATTGCCATTGACGAGTGCATTGAGTGTGCGTGGAGAGAGTCCGAGGAAATCAATGTGTGTAAAATTTTCACGGTGTTCAGTTGCCTGAGCATCTTTCTTTTCTTTTTCACGGAGAGATCGTACATCACCCATAAATTCACTCTCTACCAAAACTTCTGTATCACAGAAGATGTCAAAGTATGAACGAAGCATCTGAGCACCGAACTTGAGAGCACTCTCGGGAGTGATAGAACCATTCGTCTTGATAGTGAGGGCGAGGTGATCGAGATCAGTCATATCACCATAACGTTCGCTACGAACATCAGTACTCACGTTGATGACAGGAGAAAAACTCGCATCAACGACGAGAATCATCACATCATCATCTTCTTTCTTGAGTGTATCGATTGATTTGTACCCGACATTTTTTTCTACACGAATCTGCATATCGAGCTCAAATCCGTCACGATCAATTTCTGTGATGTAGAGGTCTTTGTTGAGAATCTCAACGCCTCCACCAGTCTTGATATCAGCTGCTGTGACTTTTCCTGCTTTATTTTTCTTGAGTGTGATCCATGTGACGCCTGTATCAGATTTGTCGAGAACGAGGTTCTTGAGATTGAGCATGATATCGAGAACACTCTCATGGAGACCAGGAAGGGTCGTATATTCGTGTGAGACACCTTCGATTTTGATTCCTGTGACACGTGTCCCTGGAATAGAAGATATGATAGAGCGTCGGAGAGCGTGTCCGAGTGTCATCCCATATCCTCGTGGAAGAGGAGCAATATCAAAAACAGATTCCTGAGAAAAATCTTCCTGAGCGATACGACGTTCAGAGACTTTTGGGAGACCGATGATAGTGTGGAGGATGTGCATGGGAAGAAAGATAGAGAAGTAAAAAAACTACTACTTTAAACTATTTTGAATAAAACTCGATAATTTTTTTCATATCGATGCTCTGATCATAATCAGGTGTCTCTGGGAGACGCTTGATAGTGATTTTGAATGCTTTTGGATCAGCTACAATCCAGTCTACACCTGAAACACGACCTGACTGGTTGTTTTTGAGGAATTCCTCTGACTCAGTCTGAAGTGTGCGATAGAGTGGAGTGTCTTTGAGTTTTTCACGAACTTCGATGACGTCACCAATAGATACCTGGTATGATGGGATATCTACCTTTTGACCATTGACGATGAAATGCGCGTGACTCACAAACTGACGAGCCTGCATGATAGTACGAGCAAAGTTGGCACGGAGAACAGCGACATCGAGACGAGTCTCGAGAAGTCTCTGCATATTCTCAAGACTATTTCCGTGCATACGAGATGCTTTTTTGAAATAATTTGAGAATTGTTTTTCAGAAACGCCAAACATACGCTTGGTAGATTGTTTCGCGCGAAGTTGCTGACCGTAGAGACCCATTCGGCCTACGTTCTTACCGAGAAGCTTTCGCTTTGAACCTTCTTGAGAATATTTCTCACTTCCGAAGAGGTTCTTGCCTTCGCGACGACAGAGTTTATTTTTTGGACCAGTATAACGCATAATTGAAAAGTTTTAAGTTTTTAGTTTGAAGTTTTTAGTAAGGGAATTACAACTTACGAATCTTCTTTTTCTTTGTCCCGTTGTAAGGGACAGGAGTCTCATCGACGATAGAATCAATCTCGACACCAGCAGCGACAATAGCACGAAGTGCATTATCACGACCAGAACCGACACCTTTTACACAGACATGAGCACGTTTGAGACCGTAGAGACGAGTTGCTTCTTCGAGACATTTTTCCATAGCCATAGATGCAGCGTACGGAGTTGCTTCACGAGCACCCTTGAATCCAGCACGACCACCACTGTGCCATGTGAGGACATTTCCTTCAGTATCAGAGACACTGACGTGTGTGTTGTTATAGAGAGCAGAAACATGGACGACGCCTTGTTCGACAACGCGTTTTGTTTTCTTATTTCGACGAAGAGTTTGAGCCATAAAAGGAAGATAAGTGGATTATTTAGCGGCGATTTTCTTATTTGCAACGGTTGCTTTTTTACCTCGCTTTGTGCGAGCGTTGGTCTTTGTACGTTGTCCACGAACAGGGAGATTTGCTTTATGACGAACACCACGATAACAGTTGATATCTTGGAGAGCCTTGATATTACCAGTCTTCTCTCGACGAAGATCTCACTCAAGTGTGTGGTTCTTGAGCTCATCTCGGATGATACCGAGCTCTTCTTCTGAGAGCGATTCAACCTTGCGGTTAGTTTCTATCTTGCATGCTGCGAGGATAGCCTGTGATCTGGTTGGACCAACTCCATAGATAGAAGTGAGTGCGACCCAGAGGTGTTTGTGATTTGGAATGTTGACTCCAGAAATGCGTACCATAGAAAAGTTTTTAGTTTTTAGTTGTAAGTTTTAAGAAAGAAATTTTTGCATTTTTAATTTTTAATTCTTCATTGACGAGGCCTTAACCTTGGCGCTGATTAAATCGTCGATTTTTCTTATTGACGATGCGGACATACCTCTTGGTATGACTCTTGTTCCATCGAACAACGATAACATCGTTGCGTGGATCACGTTTTTTTATTGACGGACGAACTTTCATACAGAATGATTTACGTTATGACGATAAGTAATGCGACCTTTTTCGAGATCATAGGGCGTCAGCTCGATATCTACTTTATCACCATTGATGAGAGAGATATTGCACTTGCGCATATGACCGGAAACGTGGCCAAAAACAACCATACCATTATCACCGAGATCCTGACCAGAAAGAGAATTTATCTGTACACGATAACTCCCGTTTGGGAGCGACTCGAGGACAGTGCCTCAGGCAAGTATTTTCTCTTCTTTGACCATGAATTTAGGCAATCTGTTATGATGTGTGGCGGCATAATAGTAAAAAAGAGATGTATTGCAAATCTTTTTTATAAAAAAATAAAATACAAATAATGGAAGTAGAAAAAAATATGATACAGAAGAGGAAAAATGGGATTACTCGGATTTTTTTGAGTCAAAATAGAGTTTCGATTTAGCGAATTTCTACCATCACTTCATTCCGACGAATCCATGGAGCACTGAGGGGGGGATTGTACCCCGCATACCCTATGTCACCGATTACTTCTCTCTTATCTCGATAAAGAGCATTGAGTAGGACTGATTGCATACGATCAATACGAGCATCGCTCGCCCACCAAGAAAATCTCCTGACTGCAATCTTCTGTGCTGGAATCTGGCGAATATTTACTGCAGAATTATTGGGACGAGGAAGCGTCTCCATCGTATATTTGGATGGCATACTAAAAGTCACACGTCTCTTCTCTCCCCTTCCCTGCTCGACGACAGGAGCTGTCATGGCGATAGATTCAGAAAATGATTCAGTCACAGGAGCAGTCATCGCTATTGATGCGTCTTTTGTATTATTTCCAAAGATATAGTCTGCTAGGAGTCTAAAGCCCTGATTCAGAGAATTGCTGTGTACTCCTGTAGTTTCCACTTCTGCGACGATATAGGGCGCATACTCTCGTATCTCATAGCCAGATGTCTGCTCTACGACTGTATAGGCTGGTTCTTCTATAGTACGGACAGCGAGCCAGCTCCCTATTGTCCAGAGTATTGCTAGAACTACGACTATGATAATCGTAATGAAAAAAGGATTCATATGATGTGGGTGTTTTTTGACCATAAAAAGATATATAGATAGTATATCCAGGAATTATCAGAGAAAACAGAAAACACTAGACAATAAAAGCCTCCTTGGGAAATCGTTTTTTCACTATCCCCACTATCTCAGCTTCATCATCTTCATCGACGACGAAGTCGCCAAATGCAGGATTGAAAGATCGGAGCACAAGTCGGTCTCCGTCTGAGAGGACTTTTTTTATCTTTGGAAGACCATTGTGGACGACCATGACCTGATCCTCAGGATTGAAACCACTTTGGACCTTGATAAGAAGAAAATCTCCTGAGTGAATAAATGGTTCCATAGAGTCCCCTTTTGCACGAGTGATAAAATAACTATCTTTCTCTACCTCATTGATGAGGTCTTTATCAACCTCGAGTTTTTTGCGTGGATACTCAGCAAGTATAGCGCTCCCTGCATGTCCACACTGTGCGAAACCAAAAAATGGGAGAGAGAGTTGGTCTGATTCTTCAAATTTTCGTAGAACTTGATATCCGCCAAATGGAGTCTTTGCTATATAGCCTCGGCGAATGAGCTGATCAATCTTATCAAGGACTTTTTGTGGATGATCTATCCCTACTGCCTCTCCTATGTCCATGAGCGTAATCGTGTATTCTTGGTTATCCTCGAGATAATCGAGGATGTCTCTCTGTCGTCAATCAAGGGGTTTCATAGTATAAATTAAGAATTAAATGAAGAATGGCGGAATTTATTGTCACTTCCTGACACTTAGCTGCACAATCTCTGATAATCGGAAAAAACCGCTTCTCTTGATCCAGATTTTCTGAATATTCTCAGATTGAGAAGTAATGGCATATGTATTCATGGGGAAAAATAAGTTATTTCTTCCCTATTCTATACAAATAGTATTTTCTGGCAAATGATTTTTCAGGAAAATATTGAAAATGGGAAAAGTTGAAATTTTGATTACTACACTTTTTCCACTTCCATTTTCTTCACGACATATTCAAACACTTTTTCTTGAACAAAGTTTTTGAGCTCCGGACTCTGATCGAGTTTTTGGTAGAGATTAAAGTGATTATCGAGCATATCAACCAGCTCATTCTGGAAGAGTTCATCGAACTTGAGTTTTGCGGCATCTTTGCTATTATTTTTTATTGATCCATGAAGCGTCGTGCTCCTGAAGAGTCGAGTAGAGAGATCATTGAGAATCACCCTATCTGTATCAGAAAAATTTGTCCCATACCGATCATTTATTTCTTTGATAATACGAGAAAGTGGATCTGTTTCTTCTGGTACTGAGGTCATACTTCAACCTCCTCCCATAGGCTCGAGCTCACCCTCTGAATCTTCTAGTGTCAGATTTGTTTCTGTCTTTTTCTGTATTTTATAGCTATCCATATTGATTGCTTCCAGTACTTCGTATGGAAGAGGATTTTCTCTTTTTGGTAATTTTTTGATGAGAAATTTGAGGAAAATATAGAGCTTCTCGAGTTGGGGATCTTCAAAAGTCACGATCTGTGAAATAAATGCATATTTTTTGAGATACTCAAAAACAGTTGATTTGAAGTCCTCCATTTCTTCCTCGGTGAGATTGGCAGAAAAAATACGATCTACCACACTATCAATGATATTATTGAGTGTATCTGGCGTAGCACCACCGAAGTATTCCTCGACAAATCCATTGACCTCAAAATCCGAGAAAAATTTGAATCCTCGCACATCTCGCTCGAGATCATGGAGAATATTAGGGTCAGTAGCTTCCGAGAGAACAGTTGTCGTGTAGTAGGGCTGAAATGCTTCTTGTATCTCCTCTGTCTCATTGACGAAATCGAGCACAAATGTGTCTTCTTTGCCATAGGTTGTTCGATTGAGACGTGAGAGCGTTTGGACTGCATTTACTCAGCCAAGTTTCTTATCGACGTACATCACTGAGAGAAGTGGTTGATCAAATCCGGTCTGAAATTTCTCCGCGACAATGAGAAATTTGTAGTCATCTTTTTTGAACTCTTCTGCTGTCTGACTTTCTGGGAGAGAATTCATCTGTGATTCTGTGTATTCGAGCTTTGTATCGACATCTTTGACAGTGCCAGAAAAAGCGACGATTGCTTTATGTGGATATCCTTTTTCTCTGAGATATTTATCAAAAGCGAGCTTGTATCGGACTGCATGCAATCGAGACTTAGTGACGACCATCGCTTTTGCTTTTCATCCAATGAGAGGAGCAATTTTTTCTTCGAAATGCTCTATCATAATCGCTACTTTTTTATCAATCGCATGCTCATGTCGCTCGACATAACTGATCATCAGGCGCTGTGCTTTTTTCTTATCAAATTCTGGATCATCTTCGACTTTTTTGAGGAGTCAGAAATACGTCTCATACGTCGTATAATTCTTGAGGACATCGAGGATAAATTTTTCCTCAATAGCCTGCTTCATCGAGTAGAGTGAAAATGGACCAAATTTCCCCGTGAGTGGATCCTCTGTACCAAACAGCTCAAGTGTTTTTTGTTTCGGTGTTGCAGTAAACGCAAAGAAGCTGAGATTGGGTGAAGAAACTTTTCGAGCCTTTTGTCTCTCATTGAGAAAATCCTCTGAAGTTTTGAATGCTTTTTCTGATCGCAAAGTCTCTGCTTCTGCCTCATCGAGCGTGAGGACTTGCCTCAAATCTGCCGCAGATTCGCCCGACTGCGAAGAATGAGCTTCATCGATGATAACGGCGAATTTTCTCCCTTCTATTTTTTCCATCGCATCGACGATCACTGGGAATTTCTGCAAAGTGCTGGTGAGAATACGAGTACCTTTTTCGAGTCCTTCTCGAAGCTCTTTTGAAGATTCTACATGCTTCACGAGTCATGTTACCTGAGAGAAATTTTCCACAGTTGCTGAGAGTTGTTTATCGAGCACGCGACGATCTGTCACGACAATCACACCATCAAATACATTTTCTCAAGAGTCATCATGGAGTTCTGCCAGTCGATGGGCGACCCAGGCAATCGTATTACTCTTCCCCGATCCAGCACTATGCTGGATGAGATAATTTCTGCCAGAACCATTTTCACGAGCGTGTCGGATAATATGCCTGACTGATTCGAGCTGATGATAGCGTGGGAATATGAGCTTTTCTTCTTTTCTTTTTCTTCCATTTTTATCTTCTTTTTCCTCTGTGATTTCTTGGATAAAATTTCCTATGAGATCAAAGACACTGTCCTTTGACCACACCTCTCCCCAGAGATAATGCGTCCTATATTTTCCCTCTGGTGCTGGAGGATTCCCTGATCATTTATTGTAGCCCTGATTAAAAGGGAGGAAATAGGTCGTGAGTCCTGAGAGACGCGTCGTCATATATGCCTGCTCAGTATCGACAGCGAAATGTGTGAGACATCGGCGAAACGAGAGAAGTTTTTCTCGCTGGTCACGATCAGACTTGTATTGATTGATAGCATGGATGACATTTTGACCTGTGAATTGATTCTTGAGTTCGACCGTAAAAAGAGGCAAACCATTTACGAAGAGAGCCATATCTATCGAGTTTTCATTGGTACGGCTATATTTGACCTGACGAACGACCGAGAGGATATTGCCAGCATAATCAGCCAGTGTCTCAGGATTTCTCGCATTCTCAGGTTGAAAAAATGCCAGAGAAAAACGCACACCACGATCGGTAATGCCATTTCGGAGGACATCGAGGAGACCACGCTCAACGATCTCTTGATCAAGTCTCGCGAGAAATCTCGTCTCCACATCATCGCCATATTGTTCCACAATTTTTTCCCAAGCTCTTGATTGTGTCGTACGGAGAAACTCTATCACGAGTTCGGGGTCCATACAGAGCTCTTTGTCGTAGGAAGATGCAGAGCGTGTGCGATAGCCATGAAGACTCACGAGCTCTTGCTCAATAAACTCTTCAAATCCTGATTCTCGGGTGTTGGTTTTTTGGGGCATAAATTTAGTTATTTAATTTTTTTCTTATATTACGCAATTTTTCAGAATTTACATCAAGAGAGAATTCGTCATCAGATAATTTATTTTTTAAAAAAATAATCGCATCTATCGAATACTTTTTAGTCGGATGGGATTTAGCGTAGAGTTTAAACTCTCTCATATATTTTTCAGTATTTAATCAATAGTACTTAATAAGTGCAAGAGCATTTGACGTAGCATTTTTTTCTGAAAATCAGACTTCTTTCCCAACTTCTTTTGTTCAGTATTTAAAAATCTCATTTATATCAACTTCTTTTTCAACTACTTGTGCACTTGAAGTGAGCTCTCAAATTAATTTAAGAGTTGGAGCTCAATCCTTCTCAGAAAAAGATCACTCCTTAATGAACTGAAGTTTAGGTAACAAAGATTCGTCTATAAGAATTGATCCTCCATTTCCAGATATTTCTCAAGAATTAAGATTTAGTAGACCTGCGTTTTGTACGCCTATTTTTGAAATCCTCTCAAATAAATTCATCCATATTTTTCTCTCTTTTTCTCTCTCATTTTCCATAATATCTGAAAGTGTATCACCACTCATTCTTATACTTCTCGCTCAATCTCGATAGTATATATCTCAACTTTTTAACTCTCAATTTTTACCATCGTTTTTAGAACAAATAATTGGCTTCCTCATTCCTTCCGATACTCGTATGTATCAAAACTCTTTACCGTTAAATTCATATACTCATGTTTCAAATCTAATTTCTCAATAGAAGACAGATGTTAAATATTGTGATATTTCTGCTGGATCTCTCTCTTCAAAGTTATTATTTTTGAGTCAAATGGGCTCTTTGGGGCTTGGATTTACTCAAAAAATCATATATCATCATTTATTGTTGGCAAAAGCAGCAATTGTTTTTGCGTAATCCGCCTTACTACCCCAGTTAAAACTCGCTTTAAATTCATTGGTAGAACTTTCACGAGATTTAATGTAACCTTTTAAGTTAACAACAAAAATTTTTTGTAATTCAATATCTAATATGTCCATGACTTAAATTTTAATTTTCCCCGTCACAACATGGGAGATAAGAGATGATTTGAATTCCTGCAAGACAATTATAGAGTTTTCTATCGATTTTAAAGCTTGACTAAAATTTTTCACTTTTTCATTTAAATACATAACAATTTCTTTTTGGATTAACTCTGGAGGCAGAGTTAATGGTATTTCTAAAAATCTATTTCTTGATAATTCAATTTGATTTGTGGATCAAGTGACACTTGAAGCATAGAGATAATTTTGCCAAGCAGGATTTTGCAATAAATACATAATAAAATATGAATTAGCTTTATCTGGTCGTAAAATAGTAACATGAGTATCGGCAAAACATTTTATATCTGAGTCAAATACAGAGAGTCTCCCCAGCGTACCAGTACCAGTAGAATTCACGAGAATATCATGATTTTTAACGAGACCTTTTTTTGAAGAAGACGAACTATATTTCACTTTTTTAAGATCGAGAAATCAATCTCGAATACATGATTGGTTTATGAATTTATATCCATTTTCATCTTCGGTATATTCTGGACTTGCACCACGAGAACAATAGGAAGAAATATCTTTAATCCTTCTCACTTTCCACCCCTTCGGAATCTTCCCAATCCACTCAATACCACTCTCAACGAGTTCCACATCTGGATCAAGACCTCTCGTCACTGCCTGATTGATAACTGCTGTTCGCTTTTCTCGGAGGAGCTCTATTTGTCTGAGTTTTTTTTCAATAATCTGATCTATCATCGCTGTTTTCTCATCGAGATAGTTGGCGATTTTTTGTTGGTCTTCTGACGATGGTTCTGCCACAACTAAGTTTCAAAATTCTTTAAATCGAAACTCTGTTGATCTTTCACGGATACCTTTTGCAAGAGCAAATATGTATTTGCTTTTGGACATGTGTCGTAAAAGATAAGAATGAAAAAATGGAACAGAACCTCTAATTGGAACACAAGCAGAATATACTGGAGAAGCCTTTCCTTCTGAATCAGATACGCCAATAGCTCCAGCAAAAGCATCCATCCCGTGAATTATTAGATCTCCCTTTTTAATTTTCTGATACCCTATTTCTTTGTCTGCCATCGTAAAGCCATCTTCTCTTCGATTTTTTCTAAGAGTAACCGTACCATCGCGAAATGCTGTCACAATATCATCATTTTGATCTGGTAATCTATTCATTTTCTTAAACAAATTCTTCGCACGAATAGTTCTCCAATTTTCTGGAATTTCTCCAATCCACTCAACACCTGAATCTCTGTATTCAGGATAGGTGGAGTATTTTTTTGTGAGTTTGAGAGTGGGCATAGATACAAAAGAAAAAAGAAGAGAGAAAAAATGAAAAAAGAAGGATTTTTAAAGGTATAGAATTCGACACGGTTAGGATTTTCTAATTATGCCAGATTCGCCATATTTCACTATTGTTTTTCATAAGAGGGATAAATATATTTGACTTAAGGGGGGGTGAGTGTTATACTGAGTGCGTACTTTACTGTGGTTAACTTACTGGATGATACGTACGGAGTCCGTACTTCCGCCTTTGGTGGATAGTCTCAGTGGGTTAACCTTAGTGAAGTATTTTTTATTGCAGATATCATGGATCTTCCCTATTTTTGGGAGGATTTTTTCGAGAAGAGTAGGGTTCCCTTGTTCGAAATATTTAAACAATGCATGAGCGATGTAATCCGCGATTTGTAGTCCTGCATGAGTATAGTGTGGGTTGTGTTGGTAGGAAAGGGTGAAATCGGTGATGAGATTTGGGTGTTTTTCTATGAAATCCAGTCGAATCCTCTCAACTTCTGTCTCGAGTTGTTGACGGAGCTTGAGTTTACTATCCTTTCGCGAAAAGACTATCTCCGTTTTCTCCGTCTGATGGGCGAGGTTTTTGAGAAGCTGTCCTGACATGACGCCATAGAGTCGCTCTGGATTTTCTCTGAGACCTGGAAAACATTTGAGTTTTTCTACTACTATAGCATCTATCTTGATATTGAGCGTACTGATAAAATCAAGCATTTTCATCTGTATAGCTGGGAAATCTTTTGTTGCATGAAATGCATCAAGAGAATAGCTCGTAGAAAAGAGATGCTGAAGTGAAACGTCTAAGAGAAGTGACATCTTAAATGCTTGTACATCTTTTTGTAATTGGAGTTGATCAGAAGCCCGAATTGCTACGAGTACGAGAAATTTCGAAGCATGACCAGTTTCTACCAGGTTCACCCCTTTAGAAGAGTAAATTTCTGGTTTTCCAGATTCATCGATAAATATATAGGTCGTATTGCTCATAGGTTCTATTATAGCTGTTTTAGGAGATCAAGAAGTTCATTTTCAATGGTCTCAATATCTCCCTCAATTGTTTCAAGGCTTCGTGGTGCTTCGTATTTGTAGAAATATCGCGTGAACGGTATTTCATAGCCGACAATGCCAATTTTATTATCCTTGTGATCTCGGACTGATTCATTGATCCAAGCATCTGGAACATAAGGCTTCACTTCTCGATCAAAATACTCTTGAATATCCATCTCATAGGGGACATTTTCATAGTCTCGTGTTTCAGTGTCTGACTGTGGTTTACCATCTTTATCGAGACACAGATCGGCATTTTCATCACGCTCAGAAAGCGTATCAATGAGTTTATTTTTCAGCGCTGCTGAGAGAGTTTTTCCGAGGGGTTTCAGTATTTTTTCAAATGCTTCTCTATTGGGATAGATGGTAGTATTTTTGAGAGATTCGAGAGTAGTGAGAAGTGAGGTTCGCTCTTCATCTCACATTTTGAGAAAAAATGGTGCCTCTCGGAGCTTTGCAATTCTCTCTTCTGTCAGAGAAAAATTGAGGCGAAGTGGTCGCTCGATAGTGATCTGACGATAGGCAAAATCAGTGGTTTTAAAAATCTTTGAAAATTCACTCTCGCTAAACGCTGTGTAGAGTTCGAGGATTTTTTTCTTTGAGTCTTCGTCGATTTCATGTCGTTTGCTTCAGAGACTCTTACGAGTCTTTTTGAAAAATGTCCGAGCATCGATGAGTTGTACTGTTCCCTTTCGCTCTTTTGGTTTGCGATTCGAGATAAACCAGAGATAGGTATTGATACCAGTGTTATAGAAGAGCTGATCTGGGAGAGCGACAATCGTTTCGAGGAGGTCTTTTTCGAGAACCCATCGGCGGATTTCACTTTCTCCGCTCCCTGCATCGCCTGTGAAGAGTGGAGAGCCATTGTGGACGATAGCTATACGAGAGCCTCCATCTTTTTCTGGTTTCATCTTGGAAACGAGATGCTGGAGAAAGAGGAGTTGTCCGTCAGAGATGCGAGGAGTACCAGCACCAAATCGTCCAGCGTAGCCTCGTTCTGCTTCTTTTTCGACGGCTTCTTTATCTTTTTTCCAGTCGACTCCGTAGGGAGGATTACTGAGCGAATAATCGAAGACTTGATCGAGGAATTGATCGTTTGAGAGAGTGCTCGCCTTTGAATGATCTTTTTCTCCACCACGGATGAGATCAGGATTATCACCCTTGATCAGCATATCTGATTTTGCCATCGCATAGGTCACAGAATTGAGCTCTTGTCCGTAGAGAAAAATATCTGCTTTTTTATTGATATGTTCGAGGATATAATCCTTTGAGACACTGAGCATACCTCAGGTGCCACAGGCTGGATCGTAGATTTTTTTGATGACATGTGGTTTTTTGAGGTCATCAAAATCAGGAGCAAAAAGAAGCTCCGTCATGACACGGATAACATCGCGAGGAGTATAGTGCTCTCACGCTGTCTCGTTGGACATTTCAGAGAATTTCCGAAGAAGCTCTTCAAAGACATGTCCCATCTGGTAATTATCTACCTGCGATGGATGGAGGTCTACCTTATTGAGTTCTTGGATAATATGAAAGAGAAGACCTCCTCATTCGAGCCGTTCGAGTTGCTTATCGAAATCAAACTTTTCAAAAATGTCACGAATATTTTGACTGTACCCATTGATGTACTGACGGAAATTTTTCCCGAGTAATTTCGATTCTCCGAGGAGGTTTCGGAAATCATATTCCGAAGTATTGTAAAATGGCACGCCTGAAGTCCTCTTGAGGATAGGGTCAAGATCATTGATTTTATTTTTGTATTCATTGTTCTTTACGAGGACGGCACTTTTCGTCGCCTCGAGAATACAATCAAGGCGTTTCAAGACAACAAGAGGCAGGATCACATCCTGGTATTCATGCTGTTTCCATCAACCACGGAGGATATCAGCTATGTTCCAGATGAGAGAAGTATTATTCATAGAGGTGATTAATTAAAGAGATGAAGGTATTCGGTGAGATAAAAAATTCGATCTTTTTTGAGACCTGTCCTCTCACGAAAGAGCCCAAGTTTTTCAAAGTCACTTGCGATAGCAGACGCTGTCGGAAATGTCACGGAAAGAAGTGATGCTATTTCACGGATAGTGACAATAGGCTGAGAGAAGAGGAGGCGAAGAAGCTCTTTTCAGAGCTTTTGTCTCTTGATTCCCATACCTTTCTCGATAGCGGTTTCGTATTTTTTTCGGAGGTCAATGATTTTTTCGAGGGTTTCACGAGCATTTTTTGCGGTCTCGAGAACGCCTGTCAAAAAGAATCGAATCCAATGCTCGATATCATCCGTCATTCGTACACGAGAAAGGGCATCATAATAATGCGCCCTATTTCTCTCAAAGAAATCAGAGATATAGAGTGTTGGTTTTTGAAGTATACCGAGACTGACAAGATGGAGAACGATCATCAGTCGACCCGTACGACCATTACCATCGAGAAATGGATGAATCGTCTCAAATTGATAGTGAGAAATGGCTATTTTTATGAGATCAGGGACATTGATATCCGTATTATGCCAGTATTTCTCCATATCGGAGAGGAGATCAGCGACTTCATCATGATGTGGTGGAACAAAGACCGCATCAGTGAGTGAAGATCATCCGAGCCAGTTTTGGCTTCTGCGTATTTCTCCAGGGAGTTTGGTGTAGCCTCGTACGCTTGAGAGCAGTATTTTGTGAGTTTCCTTGATGAGTCGCATGGAAAGAGGGAGATTTTCGGGCTCAGCAATAGAATAGTTGATGGCTCTGATATAATTTTGGACCTCTTCCCAGTCGTCTCTCTTCTCTAGATCAATCTCCGTGACAGGCGAAAGTGCTTCATCGAGATTTGTCTGTGTGCCTTCGATTTTACTTGAAGTAGTCGCTTCTTTTGCAATATGCATTTTGATAAAAAAATCCACATCTGGAACAAGTTTTGAAAATGCATTCAACTCACCCAAATATCGCATAGCATCAGCAAGGAGGAGATCAATTCTCCTATCTTCCCAAATAAAATCCTGGCTCAAGAGTGACGGCTGAAAGCTTTTATAACCGTTGTTCTGTCTATATCTCCCTGCTACAAATTTCTTGTTCATGGGGTAATTATATACTTTAATGCGGAAAAAGCAAATTAAATATTGCTTGATTAACTTTTAATTTAATAAAGTAATATTAAATCTTTGATGCTAGCTTTTTCTCAATCTAAAACCCTCATTTATATCAACATATATACCACACCATAGAAACCGTTTTTACAATCCTAGCATGTTCAAAAAAACTTCAGTGAGAATATACTGTACTCAATAATCTCTCACTATGAAACTCTTCTCTGATGTCATCCATATCATCCTCAATATCTCTTGGGCAGCTAATATAGCTGGTATGGTCGTCGCGGTATCTCTCGCTGCGTTTGTCTGGGTCCCTCTGTTTGGTAAAACGTGGCTCAAACTGGCTGGACTCAAGGAAGAAAATATGAGTAGTAATAAAGCAAAAAATGCGCTGTTCTGAAGTCTCCCTATTACTTTTTTCCTCGCAGCAAATATCTCAGCTTTTTGTAAACACTTTCAATATACTACCCCCTCTCAAGGCTTTCTCATAGGGTATAATTTTGGTCTTGTGATTAGTCTTTTTTTAGCCATCAATTACCTCTACGAACAGAGACCTCTCAAGCTCTACGCTATATCAGCTGGCTATGCTCTCACTTCTATGAGTGCGATGGGATTGGTTATCGGCTGGATACTCTAGGAGACGCGGAAAAATGTCTCATAACTTCGTCACTGCGATTTTTCTCATCCCTCACTGACGTATCAGTAAGCTCAGTCTCTGAAAAATCTGATTTCTGGTTCTGCTTGTTTTTGCACGTTTCCTATATTATTCCGTGATCCCTTAGCTTATTTATCAAGAAAATCCCCACCGATTGGTGGGGATTTTTCAAATGTACTTGCTCGATATGCCATTCAGGCATTTCTCCTATTCAATATCTGGGACGAGAGCATGAGCAGAGTGTACCTCTGTGATGTCTGTCACGTTCCCTTCATAGTATTCTTCATCTGGCTCCAGATTGTTCTGGAAGTACTGAAGTGTCGGGATACGACGTCCGATGATAACGTTTGATTTGATATCTTCGAGGTGGTCTATACGACGCTTGCTCGCAGCATCCACGAGGACTTTCACTGTTTCCTGAAACGATGCAGCAGAGAGCCATGAATCTGAGTGGAGTGAGACTTTTGCAATACCGAGAACAAGACGCTGACCGATAGCTTGTTTTTTGCTGGCTGCGACGAGTTTCTTGTTTGTATCATTGAAGATACCGATATCGATGGTGTCACCCTGGAAAAATTCTGAATCTCCTGGCTCGATGATAGTGACTTTTGAAAACATCTGTCGGACGATACAGCTGACGTGTTTCGCATTAACCGTCTGACCTTGAGAGGCATAGATTTCCTTGACCGCTGCGACGATGTACTGCTGAGATTTTGATGCACCAGCGACATTCATGAGCTCTTCGACATCGATATTTCCTTCACAGATTTTATCACCTTTGTAGACTAGGTCACCCTTGGCAACACTGGTCTTACGGCCAAACGGGATGACGTATTCGAGTGTCTGAGCTTCTGTATCAGAGACGTAGATGATACCGTTTTCAATATTTGAGACGACACCAGATGTTGATGCTATGATTTTTTGCTTTGTCTCTGGTGAGCGAGCAAGTGTCTGTTTTACTTTGATATTCTCTCCTGTCTTCACTTCTTGTTCGTAGTCATGGGGGATATAATACTCACGAGTTTCTGGTTTGTGCGCACGTACAAAGACAGTGGTCGAAGACTTGGTGTGTTCTATTTTTGTGACTTCACCATCGATATGACTGATTTTTGCGAGGTATTTCGGTGTACGAGCTTCGAGGAGTTCTTCGACACGAGTAAGACCTGTCGTGATATCTCCTCCTTCTTTTGCGACTCATCCTGAATGGAATGTACGCATCGTGAGCTGAGTACCAGGTTCACCGATAGACTGCGCAGCGACGATACCGACAGGACTTCCGATTTCGACGAGTCGATTTCGAGCGAGATCCATACCGTAACAGTTCTGACAGACACCTTCGTGCGTCTCACAGGTGAGCATCGTACGAACTGGAACTGATGTGACTTTTGAAGCGAGAATCACCTTGAGGAGTGGTTGTGTGATGAGATCACCTTTTTTTGCGAGTGTTTCCTCCCCTGCTACGAGGTCTTTTGCGAGAACTTTTCCATAAATACGTTCTTCAAATGACTCTTGAAATACAACTGACTTACCTGTTTCACGGATGACATCTTCAAAGTGGAGCGTACCGCAATCATTTTCACGGACGAGGATATTTTGTGCTGCATCTACGAGACGACGAGTCATGTATCCAGATTGAGCCGTTTTGAGCGCTGTATCTGCCTTACCTTTACGACCTCCGTGTGTCGCGATGAAGTATTCGAGTGCTGTGAGACCTTCTTTGTAGTTTGATTTGATAGGAAGCTCAATCGTCTTACCAGATGGCGACGCTACGAGCCCCTTCATACCACAGAGCTGTGTCACATTTCCCCACGAACCTCGAGCTCCTGAATCAATGAAGTGATAGATATGATTCTCTTTTGGGAAGACTTTTTTCATCTCTGCCTCGATGTTGTTTTTTGCCTGACTCCAGATGCGGATAGATTGATCATATCGCTCTTCATCAGTGAGAAAACCCTCGTATGCCATAGACTGGATAGTACGGACTTTTTCTGTCGCTTTTTCGAGAATTTCCCCTTTGTTTGATGGTGTGAGCATGTCGCTCTCTGAGATAGAGAGACCTGACATAGTCGCATACTTGAAACCGATATTTTTGATTTCATTTGCGACAACAGCTGTTGCTTCTGTTCCGTGCATTTCGAAAATAGCAGAGAGGAGTTTTGAGAGCTGCTTGTTGGTCATCGTATAATTCTGGAATTCATATCCCTCTGGGAGTGCTGCGTGAAATACCATACGTCCGTATGTCATAAATACCCCATCCTCTGTGAGCGGTACCCATCCTCGGACACGAATCTGTGTGTGGAGAGTGATTTCCTTGTTCATGTATGCTACTGATGCATCATCGTACGAAGCAAAGACGTGCCCTTTAAATGAATCTAATGCTTCTTTGGTGAGGTAATAACACCCGAGGATCATGTCTTGTGTGGGAGAGACAATTGGTTCGCCATTTGACGGATTGAGCATATTTGCTGATGTTGCCATGAGCTCACGAGCTTCACGTTGAGCCTCAGGAGTGAGTGGGAGATGGACAGCCATCTGATCTCCGTCGAAATCCGCATTGAATGCCACACACGTGAGTGGATGGAGATGAATAGCCTTTCCTTCGACAAGTATTGGTCGGAAAGCCTGGATACCAAGTCGGTGAAGTGTCGGAGCACGATTCAAGAGGACATACTTCCCTTCGATGACTTCCTCGAGAGCATCCCAAACTTCTTTGGTATTTTCTTCGATGATTTTTTCTGCGTGTTTTACATTAAATGCATATTCATGCTCGATGAGTTTTCCGATAACAAATGGTCGAAAAAGTGTGAGAGCGATAGGTTTTGGGAGACCACACTGATCCATCTGGAGATGGGGACCAACCACGATAACAGAACGACCAGAATAGTCGACTCGTTTACCGAGGAGATTTTGGCGGAATCGTCCTTGCTTTCCCTTGAGGATGTCAGTGAGTGATTTGAGCTTTCGCTTATTTGCCATCGCATACCCAGAACGTGAGCTACGAACAGACCCAGAGATGAGAGCATCTGCTGATTCCTGGAGCATACGTTTTTCATTTTTGAGGATGACCTCAGGAGCACCGAGCTGGATGAGTTTTTTGAGACGGTTGTTTCGGTTGATGACACGACGGTAGAGATCATTGAGGTCAGAAGATGCCATACGTCCACCATCGAGCTGGATCATAGGACGGAGATCTGGTGGAAGGATCTGGAGAGCTTCCATGATGAAATCACGTGGGTGCTGATTGCTCGAAAAGAGATCAATTGAAAGACGGAGCTTCTGGAGAATCTTTTTTTCTTTTGATTTTGGAGCTGTTTTGACTTCTTTTTGAAGGCTCTGAATGAGTGCCGCGAGATCGACACGATCAAGGAGGTGGCGAATAGCCTCAGCACCTGTACCTCCGACAAAGACCTGAGGAAATCGCTCCATGAGGAGACGATAATCGAGCTCTGAGATAACAGTTCCAGATGTGAGATCCTCGAGCTTATTCTTCATATCACGATATTCTTCATCGAGTTCTTCGAGTTGAGCAATAATCAAATCTTCTTCTTTTTTTTCGATTTTTGACTTAATTTTAACACCTTTATTTAACAACTTCTCTTCGTCTGTGTTTTGAATTAATCTTGCTTCTAGGTCAGCTCTAACTTTTATTGCTTTATCAAGATCTTCTTTTATTTTAACCTTATCTTCATAATGCCCCTTCATTTCATTGGCCTTAGAAATATGTTCTTCTCTTTCACTATTAGTTGAAGTATTATCGTAATAAATAAAACTCCCTATGTTAAAAGATGGATTACCTTGTCTAGAGAATGAGAATTTTGGAAGGTGAGCTTCCCTGTGAGCTTCTTCATAATCATCCTTAGAAATATTAGATCACGGATTCTTATCATATTCTGCACCTTTATATTTAAATTTTTTTTCTTGCTCACTTCCATACTCTTTTTGAGCATCAATATACTCTTTTTCAGTTATTTTTTCCCTATCTTTAAAGTGTCCTTTCTCACTTTTAATATATGGACTATATTGCTTTAACGCCTTTAATTTAGATTCGAGTTCTTGGATTTTTTTATTTATAGAAACCCATTCAGGATTTTGAGTCAAAACATCTTTTTTTGACATATTAGCGAGCATGCCACTAAATTCTTTTTGCATCTCAGTACGAGTTTGCTTGAATCTGTCCTCGAGAGAACCCAGTGCGTCTTTTCGGAAATCTTCATAGACATCGATGATGAGGTATGCAGCGAAATAGACGACTTGATCGAGCTTTTTCACTGGGATATCGAGCATGAGACCGACACGAGATGGGACAGATTTGAGAAACCAGATATGAGCAACTGGAGACGCGAGCTCGATATGAGCCATGCGCTGACGTCGTACCTGAGATGTCGTGACTTCTACACCACAACGCTCACAGATGATACCCTTGTAACGGATACGCTTGTATTTTCCACACGCACATTCGTAGTTTTTTCGTGGACCAAAAATCTGTTCACAAAAGAGACCTCCACGCTCTGGACGCTGAGTACGATAGTTGATAGTTTCTGAGATGAGTATTTCTCCGTGTGATTGAGCGAGGATGTCTTCTTTTTTTGCAATAGAGATAGAGATGCCTCGAACTTTGTTGAGATTTTTTCCGGCAGTGATATTTTGCTTACCAGCATTTTTGGAAATAGCAGAATAATCTGTGATACGATCATTGAGGAAATCTGTCATCTCGTCTGTGAGATACGGATTCATATTATCATCACCGAGGAAATTTGCCGGTTCTTCTGGGAAGAAATCTGGCTCTTCAGTTTTAGCTGTATCCTCCTCATCTATGAGAGGTGTTTCAGTGAGTTCTGTATCGAACTCAGCTTCTGGAGCGATGTCTCCGATTTGAGAGTCGTCGTGTGTCATAAAACAAAGATTAAGAATTGAGGGGGATTATTCAGCTTCGGATTCGGAAGTAGCCGCTGCAAGTGCAGAGAGGACTTCGACTTCTTCCATGCGACCTGCGTATATATCTGTTCGGTCTTGGACTTCGGATTCTTCGAGGAGCTCCATCTTGAGTCCGAGAGCTTGGAGCTCTTTGATGAGGACGTGAAATGATTCTGGAACACTTGGGCGCTTGATTTGTTCGTTTTTGACGATAGCACGGTATGCCTGAGTACGTCCTGTGATATCATCTGATTTGATAGTGAGGATTTCCTGGAGGATGTTTGCCGCACCGTACCCTTGGATAGCCCAACATTCCATTTCTCAGAAACGCTGACCTCCGTTCTGCGCTTTACCTCCGAGTGGTTGCTGAGTGATCATAGAATATGGACCGACCGCACGAGCATGAATCTTGTCTTCGACGAGATGATGCAGCTTGAGCATGTAGACCGTTCCGAGCATAGTGTGCTCTTGAAATGGTTCACCAGTTTGTCCATCATAGAGTTGTACTTTTCCTGTTGTATCCATCCCTGCTTGTTTCATGAGATCGTGAATTGTGTCAATACCGATACCATTTAAGACCGGAGTTGCCACCTTGATACCGAGTGCACGAGCCGCTTCACCGAGATGAGCCTCGAGGACTTGTCCGATATTCATACGAGAGACAACACCGAGAGGGTTCAAAATGATATCAACTGCTTTTCCGTCTGCTGTATGAGGCATATCCTCAGATGGCACGATACGAGCGACGATACCCTTGTTTCCATGTCGACCAGCCATCTTGTCACCGACTTCGATTTTTCGTGTTTGAGCGACGTAGACTTTTACTTGTTGAAATACTCCTGTAGCGAGGTTATCCCCTTCTTCTTTTCGGAGGATCTGGACATCGATAACTTTTCCTCCTGATCCTGATGGGATATAGAGAGATGAGTCTTTGACGTCTTTTGATTTATCACCAAAGATAGCACGGAGGAGGCGCTCTTCTGGAGAGAGTTCTTGTTCTCCCTTTGGCGTGATCTTACCGACGAGGATATCACCACCTTTGACGAAAGCACCAATACGGATGATACCACCTTCATCGAGATCACGGAGTTTTACTGATGACACATTTGGGATATCGTTTGTGGTACTTTCTGGTCAGAGCTTTGTTTCACGGACATCAAGAGTATATTCGTTGATAGAGACGCTCGTAAACATGTCGTTTTCTATGAGGTCTGCATTGAGGATGACCGCATCTTCAAAGTTGTAACCATTCCATGGCATATAGGCTACACGCAGGTTGTGACCGAGAGCGAGTTCACCATTTTCCATAGAGTGTCCGTCGACGAGGACATCACCTGTCATAAATGCTTGACCATGACTGACGCGAGGATACTGATGTATCTGCATATCGTGATTTGATCGCTCAAATGTGAGGAGTTCATATGTTTTCTTTTCACCATTGTCGTACATGACTGTGATATGTTTTGCATCGACACCGAGTACTTTACCATTGTCTTCTGCACGGACACAGTATCCGCTCTTGTATCCAAATTCGAGCTCATTTCCAGTGCCGACAATTGGTGAAGTAGCGTGTACGAGTGGTACAGCCTGACGCATCATGTTTGATCCCATCTCCGCACGAGTCGCATCATCATGTTCGAGAAACGGGATGAGAGAAGTCGTCTCAGAGACGATTTGTTTTGGAGAGACATCGATATGTGTGATATCACGGACGTAGACTATTGTTGCCTCACTGTTTTGACGAGCACCGAGACGAGTATCAGAGAAATTTCCATGATCATCAATCGGAGAATTTGCTTCCGCGATAGTAAAGCCACGCTCTACGTAAGCATCGACGTATTCATAGTCGTCTGTGAGGTAACCACGGACGAGAACTTCTGATTCTTTGTAGGCTTTTTTGAGAGCTTCTGCATGAGCAGTAGTCATGAGTACTTTTTCTGGCACAATCACCTTGCCTTTTTCATCGACGATTGTTTCGAGTGTGATACGATTTTTCGCTGATTTCCCATCATTTGGGACAAAGTGTGAAACTTGTCGGTATGGAGTCTGGATAAATCCGTATTTATCAACACGAGAAAAAGACGCAAAGTGGAGGACGAGACCGATATTTGGTCCTTCTGGAGTCGCGATAGGACAGATACGACCGTATTGAGTCGGATGCACGTCACGTACTTCAAATGATGCACGTTCACGAGTCAAACC
>Ga0209702_10002900_pt1 | contig 28437 bp, 35 predicted proteins | sample FRY01_FD_187210 | JGI IMG/M metagenome (GOLD analysis project Ga0209702, IMG submission 187210) | Freshwater microbial communities from Lake Fryxell liftoff mats and glacier meltwater in Antarctica - FRY-01 (SPAdes) (version 2) | ecosystem: Environmental > Aquatic > Freshwater > Ice > Glacier... | reverse complement strand
CAAAGCCAAAGTCACTATGAGAAAAGCGTACGGCTTTCGCACCTTTAAGGCGACAGAACTGGCGCTATATCATGTACTTGGCAAACTACCCGAGCCTAAACTCGCCCACAGTTTTTACTGACGAACCTATAATTTGTTGATAATAAAGTATTTTTTTAATCAAGGCGTGTGCGCATGAAATTTCTGGCATTGGTGGTGGCGTTGCTGCTGGAACAGGCGTGGCCACTGCGTCGCGGCAACCGGGTGTACGCGGCATTCGAACGTTACGCTGATTATCTGGAGCGCCAGTTCAATGGCCTGCGGGTCCATCACGGCGTGATCGCCTGGTGCGTTGCCGTGCTGCCTTTTGCCGTGGTGGTGCTGGTGGTGCATGCGCTGCTGCATGATGCCGGCGCATTGCTCGCGGCTGGCTGGAGCATCGCCGTGCTCTACGTAACCATGGGTTTCCGTCGCTTCAGCCATTGTTATACCGATGTGTCCCAGGCGCTGCGGGAGCAGCAAATCAGCGTTGCGCGCGATGTGCTGGGCCGCTGGCGCGGTGCGCCCGCAGATGAACTGGGTGCCGCCGACATTGCGCGCGTGTCCATAGAGCTTGGTCTGCTGCAAGCGCATCGTCATGTGCTGGGTCCGATTTTCTGGTTCGTGGTGTTCGGCCCGGTGGGCCCGGTGGTCTATCGCGCCGCCGATCTGTTGGCGGAACGCTGGGGGCGTCATGTGGAACCGGAAAAACAGGCGTTCGCGCAGTTTGCCGGACGTGCCTTGCTGTGGATCGACTGGTTGCCGGCGCGTGTTACCGCGGCGACTTTCTCAATCGCCGGCAATTTTGAAGATGCCGCCTATTGCTGGCGCACTCAGGCCGCCAGTTGGGGACGAGGTTCCGAAGGTGTGGTGCTGGCCAGCGGCGCCGGTGCACTGGGTGTGAAACTGGGCGGGGCGCTGCGTGAAGACGGCATGCTCCATGAGCGTCCGGAACTCGGTATCGGCGATGAAGTCGACGTTGAAGATCTGCGCGCTACGGTCGGCCTGATCTGGCGCGCACTGGTGTTGTGGTTGGTGCTGCTGCTGATCATTTCCCTGGCGCGGGCTTTTTGACGGGATCGCCTAGTATCTTTTCTGCTGGCGCAGTATGCCCTGCGCGAGATTGCGGTAAGACATCAGGCGCCGCTCTTGGATGTGTCCCGCATCGTGTGCGGCGATGACCGCGCACCCCGGCTCTTCGAGATGCCTGCAATCCCGAAAACGGCATTGTCCGAGGTGACTACGGAATTCGATGAATGCGGCTGCGAGTCCGTCCACACCGAGATGATGGACGCCGAAGGCCTGCACACCCGGGGTGTCGATGATATCGCTCTGCGCATCCAGATGATGCAGCCGTGCATGCGAGGTCGTGTGTTTGCCGGTTCCCAGTGAGATGGATACTTCACGGGTCAGGGCACCGGCCTGCGGCACCAAAGCATTGAGTATGGTTGATTTGCCCATGCCCGATTCGCCGACCAGCACACTGCGCTGCCCGGCGAGCTGCGGCAACAACGGAGCCACGCCGTCGGTGGCGACCAGTTGCAGCAGGGGATAACCCATCTCCGTATACAGCGCCAGCACCGTTGCGGATTTCGCCGATTCCGGCAGGTCGACCTTGTTGAGCACGATCAGCGGTCGGATGCCGGCATGTTCGGCGGCGGCGAGGCAGCAGTCGAGCACGTTCAGGTCGAACGATGGCACTGGGGCCACCACCATGATCATCTGGGTCACGTTGGCCGCGATCAGTTTTTGCTTCCAGTGGTCGGAGCGGTAGAGCAGGGTCTGTCGCGGGCCGTAGTTGTCTATGGCCCCCTGGTCATCCCCTTGTGGGCTGATGTTGACCTGGTCACCGCAGGCGTAATCGTTGCGTTTGCCGCGGGTCACGCAGTCCCGCACGCGTCCATCAGGGCACTCGACCAGGAAGCGCCTGCCGTATGCGGCAACGATCAGTCCCTGCATTTTCACTGCGGTTATGGATTCAGAGGTCAAGTAGCGCGTCAATCTTGGCCGCACAGATAAAGTCGTTCTCCGACAGGCCACCGATGGCGTGCGTGAGGTAAGCGACCCGGCACTGCTTGTAACCCACGGTCAGATCAGGGTGGTGATCTTCGCGGTGCGAGACCCATGCGGTGGCATTCACGAAGGCCATGGTTTCGTGATAATTGCGGAACTCGTAAGTCTTGGTCAGCATGCCGTCAACCACACTCCAGGCACGCAGCCGTTTCAACAGCGTGGCACTTTCATCTGCCGTCAGCGCCGCAACACCCCCTTCGCAGGGTATGCATTTTTTGTCGGCCAGGCTGTTCATGGTTGGTGCTCCATCATTGCCGGAATTTGTAGAACTGTTGGTTGAGGTATGCGGCGATATGGTCGGTATCTTCCGGAAATATGGCAGCGCCGGTCTGGCTGACGCAGTAACGCACCATTTTCAGCAAGCCCTGCGCATCTTTGACCTTGCGCTCAGGGCGCGTGAACATGCGGTTGCCATCACCGTCCATCCGCGACGCATGGCAGCCGTTGCATTGGGCTTCGTCGAACAGACTCTTCCCGGCTTTGGGATCGGCCTTGGCGAACGGATCAGCGTGCGCGATTCCGGCAAGCCACCACAGCGACAACAAGATGATGCAAGCGGATTTCAGGCGCATATTGCCTCCGGATTTTCAGGTCGCAGTCTGCTGTAGCCGTGCGATGCGCGTGGTTGCCGGCGGGTGTGAGTCGTAGAACACCGAATGCAGCGGGTCGGGTGTCAGCGTCGTCGCATTGTCCTTGTAGAGCTTGACCAGCGCGGCGATGAGGTCGGAGGCCGGCGTGTACTGTGCGGCAAAGGCATCGGCTTCGAATTCATGCTTGCGCGAATACATGGCGCTCAGCGGCTGGAACAGGAAAGTGAACACCGGCACCACAATGGAGAACAGCACGAGCGCCATGGCCGTGGATGGCGTGGTCACGCCCAGGCCTTCATAAAACCACGGTTTGTCGAGCACCCAGCCGAGCAGCCACAGGAAACCCAGGCTGGCCGTAAAAATCCATGCGATGCGCTTGATCACATGCTTGAGCTTGAAGTGCCCCAGTTCATGCGCTAGCACGGCCTCGACTTCCTGCGGCTCGAGTCGCGACAGCAGGGTGTCGAAAAACACGATGCGCTTGGTTTTGCCGAAACCGGTGAAATAAGCATTGCCGTGACTGGAGCGGCGCGAGCCGTCCATCACCAGCAGTCCCTTGACCTTGAAGCCGCAGCGCTCAAGCAGGCGTTCAACCCGTTCTTTCATGGCCGCATCCTGCAGCGGGGTGAACTTGTTGAACAGCGGCGCAATCCACGACGGATATACCGCGAGCATGACGATGTTGAAAGCCATCCAGGTCAGCCAGGCATAGAGCCACCACAGATCACCCATGGCTTGCATCAGCCACAGCACAGTGGCGATCAGCGGCAGGCCCAGTGCGGCCGACAACAGCAGTCCCTTGAAAAAATCGATCCAGAACAGTTTCAGCGTGACCTTGTTGAAACCGTAACGTTCTTCGATGACAAAGGTGCGGTAAAGATTGAGCGGCAGGTCGATCACCATCATGACTGCGGCAACGCCGGCGACGAGCGCCAGACCGCGGACGATGCCCGGCTCGAGCCAGGTCGCGCTCAGTATGTGTAAAGCCTGCAGGCCGCCGCCGAAGGTTAAGGCCAGAGCAACCGCGACTTCGATTGCGACACCGAGCATCGCAAACCGGGTCTTGGTGGCGGTGTAGTCGGCTGCACGCTGGTGGGCATCCAGCGTGATGACATCGGCAAATTGTGCCGGCACGGTATCGCGGTGGTTCTGGACATGGGTAGCATGGCGGGTGGCCAGCCACAGCCTAGTGGCAGCGGTCAGCAGCAGTGCGACGAGGAAAATCAGGCCGAAAGTGTGCATATTAGGGTGTATGGGGATGTGGGCATATGACACAATGTGTGTCCGGAAATTCAAGAAACTGCGTGAAATTCATTATGGCACAGGATCCCAACGCCCTCATCTGGATAGACATGGAGATGAGCGGTCTGAACCCCGAAACCGACCGCGTGCTGGAAATTGCCATCGTCATCACCGACGCGCAACTGAACGTTCTCACCGAAGCGCCGGTACTGGTGGTGCATCAGGACGATGCGGTGCTCGACGCCATGGACAACTGGAACCAGTCCACCCACAAGAAATCGGGCCTGATCGACCGGGTCAAGGCCTCAACGCTGAACGAAGCCGAAGTTGAAGCGCAGATGATGGCTTTTCTCGAGCAGCATGTGCCGTCGGGCGCATCTCCGATCTGCGGCAATTCGGTGCATCAGGACCGGCGTTTCCTGGTGCGTTACCTGCCGAAACTCGATGCCTATTTCCACTATCGCCTGATCGACGTCAGCACCCTGAAAGAACTGGCGCGTCGCTGGAAGCCCGAGGTCATCGCCGGCATGGTCAAACACGGCAAGCACGAAGCGCTGGCCGATATCCACGAGTCGATCGAAGAGCTGCGTTACTACCGCGCGCAGATCATGAAAATCTGACGCGAGGTAGTTCGACTCAGGCTCAGGCTCAGCCCAGCTTCAGATCACCATCGAATTTTACATTCAGCGCCAGCGTGCCGACGTTAAGCGTCATCGTTGCCGGCAGTGATTCCGTGCCTTTGAGTGTGCCGTCCTCGATGGCCTTGCGTACCGCTTTTTCTATGGCCAGTTGCGAATTGACGCCTACGGTCTTCAGAAACTTGCGGATGCTCATGTTCAGTGCTTCGTCGTTCATCATTTTCTCCGGTTGTGCAGTTTGGATTGATTGACCAGGCCATTGGTGGATGAGTCACGTGCGGTTGCTGGCGTGTCGGCCGTAAATTCCGGCAACAGGCTTTGGGCGAGGCGTTTGCCGTGCTCAACACCCCACTGATCAAAGGCATTGATATCCCAGATCGCGCTTTGCACGAAGGTGCGATGTTCATACAGGGCCAGCAGCGCACCCAGGCTGTGCGGCGTCAGCGCCGGCAACAGCAGTGTATTGCTGGGCCGGTTGCCGGGCAGCGCCTGGTGCGGGGCCAATCGCGCCGCCTCGCGGGGGGTGGCGCCGCCGTCGAGCAATGCCTGTTCAGTTTCTGCCGCGGTTACGCCGCGCATCAGCAGCGCCGATTGCGCGAAACAGTTGGCCAGCATGATCGCGTGCGTTGCATCATCTCCATCACGCGGCGCTGAGCAGACCACGAAATCCACCGGCACCGGCGGTGTGCCCTGATGCAGCAACTGGAAATAGGCGTGCTGGCCTTCGGTGCCGGAACTGCCCCAGAGGATGCTGCCGGTATCCCAGCGCAGTAACTTGCCGCGGCGGCTGACGCTTTTGCCCAGACTTTCCATTTCGAGCTGTTGCAGGTAGGCGGGCAATTGTGTCAGGCCCGGTCCGTACGGAATCACCGCACGTGATTGCGCGCCGAAAAAATTGCTGTTCCAGAGGCCCAGCAGTGCCAGCAGCATCGGCAGGTTGCGTTCGGGTGGCGCGCTGGCGAAATGTGCGTCCATGTCGGCGGCGCCGGCGAGCAGGTCGTCGTAGGCATCGCCGCCCATGGCGATCATCGCGGGCAGACCGACGGCAGACCACAGTGAGTAACGTCCGCCGACCCAGTCCCACATAGTGAATATGCGCTCCGACGGAACACCCAGCGCACGTGCAGCTTCAATGTTGGCGGTTACTGCGGCGAAATGCATGCCGTAATCCGCGGCGTCAAAACCCGCCTTGAGCCAGGTGCGTGCAGCCTGGGCATTAAGTGCGGTTTCCTGGGTGCCGAAACTCTTGGATTGCACTATGAACAGCGTGGTCTCGGCGTTGAGCCGGGCCAGCAGCCGCGTCAGCGGTTCGCCGGGTGTGGCGGCGAAATGCACGCGCGGTGCGGTGGCACCTGGCGCACAGGCTTCGGCGGCCAGTGCCGGGCCCAGCAGCGAACCGCCGATGCCCAGACTGACAATATCCGTGATGACCTGACCGGTGATGCCGCGTACTTCGCCGGCGCGCAGCGCGGTCGCCAGTGCGCGCATGGCGGCCAGCGATTTTTTTACTTCTCGCGGCGCAACATGGCCCGCGCGCAGCGCCGTATGCCAGGCGGCGCGTTTTTCGGTGACGTTGACACGTTTGCCGGCCAACAGGTCAGCAGCCAGTGCTGGCACGTTGCGTTCGCGTGCGAGCGCCATCAGCAGATCCAGAGTCTCAGCAGTGATCCGGTTTTTCGAATAATCGAGCAGCATCCCGCAGGCTTCCAGTGAAAACTGCTGAAAGCGCTGTGGTTCGGCGGCGAACAGGTCGCGCAAATGACGATCCTGCCAGGTGCGCTGATGTGTCACCAGCGCACGCCATGCCGGCGAGCGCGTCAGTGACGACAGGCTTTTCTTGTTGGATTTTTCAGGCATGGCGGCATTTTACCTTGCCGTTGTGCTGCAGGCGCCGTTTACAATACCAGCGAACAAGTGGTCTTAATAAAGGGGCAGGCATGCTGGGTGCACTCACCGTACTGCTGGTGTATCAGCTGATCGGCGAAATCATTGTGCAGTTCACGCGGCTGCCGATGCCTGGTCCGGTCATCGGTCTGCTGTTGCTGTTCCTGACGCTGTGCCTGCGCGGCAAGCTGGCGTTACCGCTGCGCGACACGGCCAATGGCATCCTGCAACACCTGTCATTGTTGTTTGTGCCCGCCGGCGTCGGTGTGATGGTGCATTTTGCCCGCGTCTCGGGAGAATGGCTGCCGCTGCTGCTGGCCGTGCTGGTCAGCACCGCGCTGGCGATAACCGTGACCGCATTGGTGATGCGCGCACTGATGCGCGGCCGCAGCGATGTCGGCAATGATGTGCCCGGTGGTGCGGGCGGGGAAGGCGGGAACACGTGACGCCGCGCATTGCCGATGTCTGGGTGTACCTGTCGACCAGCCCGCTGCTGGGATTGACGCTGACGCTGGTGGCGTACCAGGCGGCCTACTGGATTTATCAGCGCGCAGGATTTAATCCGCTGCTCAACCCGGTGCTGCTGGCAGTAGCCATGCTGGTTGCCGCACTCACGCTGACCGGCACGCCTTACGCCACCTACTTTGACGGTGCGCAGTTTGTGCATTTCCTGCTCGGACCGGCGACGGTGGCGCTGGCGGTGCCGCTGTACCTGCAATTCGATCGCTTGAAGCGGCTTGCATTGCCGCTGGCCTGCGCACTGCTGGCCGGTTCTGTCACCGCCATAGTTACTGCCGTGGGCATCGCCTGGATGTTCGGCGTGGCGGATACCACGCTGCTGTCCGTGGCGCCGAAATCGGTGACGGCGCCCATCGCCATGGGTATTGCCGAGAAAATCGGTGGCATACCGTCACTGACTGCGGTGCTGGTGATCATGACTGGAGTCAGCGGCGCGATGATGGCCAAATACGTGCTGGACGTACTGCGTATCACTGATCACGGTGTGCGCGGATTTGCGGTTGGCGTGGCGGCCCACGGCATAGGCACTGCGCGTGCGTTCCAGGTCAGCGAACAGGCCGGCGCGTTTGCCGGTCTCGGCATGGGCCTTAACGGATTGACGACGGCGGTCCTGATGCCGTTGATGCTGGTGTTATGGAGACTGATCTGATGCAGGATGCAATCAACGCGCTGGCACGTGCCGCACGCAATCTGTTCGACCCGCGCATCATCGCCATCGTGTTCCTGCCGATGCTGTGCAGCATCGTGTTGTGGACGATACTGGCATGGCTGTACTGGGATGTCTGGACCGGTGGCATTGCCGGCGCCATGGCAACGACCACGGTGGCCGGCTGGTTACAGGGCTGGAGCGCGACCTGGGTCATCAACTATACGGCGATGCTGGTGGTGTTCATCGCCATCATGCCGGCAATATTTGTCACCGCGCTGGTGGCCACGGAAATCATCGCGATGCCGATCATCGTCAAGTTTGTCGGCGAACGTTATTTTCCGGCGTTGCAGCGTAAATCAGGCGGCACTATGGTCGGCAGCATCATCAACGCTGCGATCGGCATCAGTATTTTCACCGTGTTGTGGATATTTACGCTGCCGCTGTGGCTGACGGGCGTGGGCGCCATCCTTGCGCCGGTGCTGACTTCGGCATACCTGAATCAGCGCATGTTCCGTTACGATGCGCTGGCTGAACACGCGAGCCGCGAAGAATTCGCGCGCATCAAGCTGACTTCGCGCGGCGATCTGTTTCTGCTGGGCATCCTGTTGTCATTGTTGCTGTATGTGCCCCTGGTGAACCTGGTGCTGCCCGTGCTCTCAGGACTGGCGTTCACGCATTTCAGTCTGGCGCGACTGGCTCGGCAGCGTGCGTAAAATATACTTTATAATCAATAAATTACAGTAGTTTCCGGCGGCGCCTGCCGCCAGCGCACTCCCCAACCGTTACGGTCGCCGGGTCTGGGCTCCGGCAAGCAGCATTACGGCAGTCGAGTGAGCAATATTTTTTCAGCCACCGCTCAGCGCCTGCGCAATCACTACCTCATCGTTCCCCTGCAATGGGTGTGCGAGGTCGCGCACCTGCTCACCGTTGATGAAAATACGGATGTGGCGACGCACCTGCGCCTGCTCGTCGATCATGCGAAAGCGGATACCTGGATATTGCTGCTCAAGGTCGGCGAGCAGGGCGGCCAGTGTTGTGCCAACAGCCTCGGTTTCGCTGCGCTCGGTGTATGAACGCAGCGCGCTGGGGATCAGAACTTTCATCTGACGGGGTTTATCGCGCTGCGGTTTCAATCGCGTAAATTTCCGGCAGATGCCGCGCGATGCAGGTCCATTTGCGGCCCTCGTTGGCGCTCATCCACAACTCGCCGCTGGTGGTGCCGAAGTACAGGCCGACCGGGTCGTGCGCATCCGCGGTCATCGCCTGGCGTTTTACCGTCCACCACGCCTGCGTCTTCGGCAGGCCTGCGTCCAGCCGTTGCCAGGTCTTGCCGCCGTTTTTCGTGCTGTAGGCTGCGGGTTTGCCGTCGGGGCTGGTGCGTGGCCATACGCTGGTGCCATCCATCGGAAACACCCACGCCGTGTTGTCGTCGCGCGGATGCACCACCATCGGGAAGCCGATGTCGCCAACCTTTTTAGGCATGGATTTGCCGATGCGCACCCAGGTGTCCGACGGGCGGTCCAGCCGGTAGATGCCACAGTGATTCTGCTGGTAGATGCGGTCCGGATTCGACGGACACATGCGCAGGCAATGCGGATCATGGAAAGTCGGCTGCGCCGGATCGAAACCGAAGCCTTCGACCACATCCAGACCCTTGATCATCACCTTCCAGGTGTTGCCGCCGTCCAGCGTCTCGTGCACGCCGCCGCCCGACATGCCGATATACATATGCTTCGGATCGCGTGGATCGATGATGATCGAATGCAGCTTCGGGCCGTCGGGTGTGCCGTCCTGTGCCGTGCCCATCCACTGGCGGAACTGCGGATCGTCGTTGATGATGGAATGCGGTACCCAGGTCGCGCCGCCGTCTTCCGAACGGAACAGGCCTTGCGGACTGGTGCCCGCGTACCAGACATTCGGTTCATTGGCGTGTGCAGGGGTCAGCCAGAACGTGTGATCGATCGAGCGGCCGGTTTCTCCTTCGGGCGCTTTGGCGAAGGCCGGTGGTTGTGCGGCTTCCTTCCAGGTTTTGCCCATGTCAGTGGAGCGGAATACCGTCGGTCCGAGGTGACCGGTCTTCGCTGCGGCGAGCAGGGTTTTGCCGTCACGCGGGTCGAGCACCATCTGACTGATCACATGACCGAGAAAATGCGGGCCATCGGCTTTCCAGTTTTTGCGCGCGGCGTCGCCGTGGAACAGCCATGCGCCTTTGCGCGTGGCGACCAGCACGATGGTGCGGCGTTTTGCGGGGGAAGATTTGCGGGCTGCGAGTTTCTTTTTGGCGCTGGCCATGCTGTTCTCCTTACGGGTTGTTTTTGCGTTGCTGCGATGCTGCGACAGTGTCACGGATCGGCCGGATCGGCCGTACTTCGATGCAACCCACGCGCGCGGGCGGGATTTTTGCCGCGATCTGCATGGCTTCATCCAGATTTTGTGCGTCAATCATGTAAAAGCCGGCAAGCTGTTCCTTGGTTTCGGCGAACGGTCCGTCGGTGATCGCAATCTTGCCGTCGCGCACCCGCACCGTGGTGGCGGTTTGCACCGATTCCAGCGCTTCCGAGGCGATGCAATGGCCGCTGTGGCGGATCGAGGTATCGAATTCGACGCAGTCCTCATCGGGCAGTTCGTTGAGGCGCTTCTCATCAAGGTAAACCAGGCACAGGTATTTCATGATTGACTCCGCAGGGTTTGGGGGGATGTGCGTGGGTAAAATCTCATGACGCTGCGCCCGCTTCGAGTATGCGCTGCGTAGGTGCGTCGTCGGCGACCGGACGGATCTCGATGCAGCCGCGTGCGGCGCCGGGTATTTGTGCTGCGATGCGTATGGCTTCGTTGAGGTCGCGTGCTTCGATCAGGAAATAACCGCTGAGCTGCTCCTTGGTTTCCACCCACGGGCCGTCGGTGGCGGTGACCTTGCCGTTGCGCACCCGGATGGTGGTTGCGGCGGCGGGCGGCAGCAGCCGGTTGCAGCCGAGATAATGGCCACTTCGGCTGATTGATTCAGTGAAGGCTACGTATTCCGCGAAATGACTTTCCGCGTCCGCGGGATCCATCTGCTCCATGACTTTTTCAGCGCAGATCAGGCAGAGGAACTTCATTGCAGTCTCCGGTCCAGTGACTATTTTTCGGCGAGGGACTTCAGGCTGGCAAGTCCCGCCTCGAAATCCCTGCCGACCATACGATCCATGTTGATGAATACATGGATGATTTTCGCGAACCAGGGCACCGGACCTGTCATCACCCATGTGACGGTGGTTGTACCGCCCTGCGGCTGCAGGGTGAAGGTGACGGTATTGTGTGCTGCGAACGGTTTCAGGAAATCGAGATTGATGCTGATCTGCGACGGCGGCACCACGTCGGTGATTTCCATGCTGCCCTGGCCGACATCCTTGTTGCCGTCCCAGGCATAGGTGGCACCCTTACCGCTGGTAATTGTGCCGAAGGTGCTTTTCATTGCCGGGTCCTTGTGCGCCCACGGCGACCAGCCGGCCCAGCGACTGAAGTCATTGATCAGTGCAAACACCCGGTCGGGCGATGCCTGAATGCTCACCGCGCGTTCAACGCGGAAGATGTCGGGTTTGGTCGCGGCAGCAACAAGCACGCCGGTAATCAGCAGGGCAACGACGATGGCAATGGTAGTAAGCATAAATCCTCCGCGTGAAATCAGTTGGGCGAGCGGATGTCAGCCGCCCATTTGCTGCATGGCTTCCCGCATTTCTTCCGGGGTCACGTCGCGGATGTGCGTCGCGACTGACCAGTGGTGGCCGAAGGGGTCTTCGAGTTTTCCGTAACGGTCGCCCCAGAACATGTCGGCGAGGGGCATGATGACTGTGGCACCTGCTGCGATGGCACGGTTAAAGACGGCATCGGCGTCAGCAACATAAATGTGAATGGTGACGGAGGACCCTTTCAGCGTTTTCGGACCCTGTGCGCACCATTCGGGCATTTCATCAACCAGCATCACGGGGGAACCTTCAATGCGGATCATCGCGTGCATCAGTTTGCCATTCGGGCCCGGCAGCCGGCCAGCTTCTACTGCATTAAACGCCTTTTTGTAGAAATCGATCGCATCCGCTGCGCCGGCGCAAATCAGGTGCGGCGTAATGGTGTGCATGTCGTCGGGAACCGGTTTTACGGGTTTTGTTGTTGCCATGTTGGTATCTCCTTGAATGGGTTTGCGTTATGCCGCGGCCTTGTGCAGGCCGGAGAGGTCTATTTTCTTCATTTGCAGTAGTGCTTCCATGACGTGCGGTGATTTGGCAATCAGGTCCGGCAGCTCTGCCGGCACGATCTGCCACGAAACGCCGTAGCGGTCTTTCAACCAGCCGCATTGCTGCGCCTGCACCGGACCGCCTTTGGAGAGTGCGTTCCAGAAGTGGTCAATTTCGTCTTGTGTATCACAGTTGACGACGAACGAAATGGCTTCGCTGAACTTGAAATGCGGACCGCCGTTCAGTGCGACGAAATCTTGCCCGTTCAGTCGGAACGCCATGGTCATGACCGATCCTGCCGTCTGCCCGGAAGCCGCGGCGGCAGCTGCGCTGTAACGAATGACGGCGCCGACGGCGGAATTCCTGAATGTGGCGACATAAAAATTGACAGCTTCTTCCGCCTGATTGTCGAACGATAAAAACGGAGTGATTTTTTTCATGATGAAATCCTTTCCTGGTGCCGAGTTTCAGGTCTGAGCTGCATCGTTATGCCTTTTTGCCGGAGAGCTGCCCGCGGATGCGGGCTTCCTGCTGCTTCAACTCGGGCGTGAATTCAGTGCCAAAATCCTCAGCCTCGAATACCTGGCGGATCTCGATTTCGGAGTCTCCCGGCATCGGATTGGGACAGGGTTTGACCCATTCAATGGCCTCTGCCAGCGACTTCACCTGCCACAGCCAGAATCCGGCGACGAGTTCCTTGGTTTCGGCAAAGGGTCCGTCGACCATGGTGCGTTTGGCTCCGGAAAATCGCACGCGCGCGCCCTTCGAACTCGGCTGCAATCCTTCGCCCGCGAGCATGATGCCCGCCTTGACCAGTTCCTCGTTGTATTTGCCCATTGCCGTCAGCAGTTCTTTGCTGGGCATGACTCCCGCTTCCGAATCCTGTGTTGCTTTGACCATCACCATAAAACGCATGATATTAACCTGTTGAATATAAACAACAATGTAAGATGCGGCCGCGTTGTGTTGCGACCGTGCTTACCCTGTAGTCGAATGGTTTCATGCCAATTCGACAACGCGTTTATAAAAATTTTATACGTTGTCGTTACGATGGCGGGCGGTGCCGGTCGGCCCGTCCGTGTGCCGTCAGTTTTTCAGCCGGTAGCCGGTCTTGAAAATCCATGTTACTCCCGCCAGACACACCAGAAACAATCCCAGTGTGGCGGCGAGGCTCACGCCGACGCCGACATCTGCGGCCCCGTAGAAACTCCAGCGGAAGCCGCTGATCAGGTAGACCACCGGGTTGAGCAGGCTTACCGTGCGCCATGCCGGTGGCAGCATGTCGATCGAATAAAACGCGCCGCCAAGGAAGGTGAGCGGCGTGATGATCAGCATCGGGATGAACTGCAGTTGTTCGAAGCCCTTGGCCCAGATGCCGATGATGAATCCGAACAGGCTGAAAGTGATCGCAGTCAGCAGCAAAAAAGCGATCATCCACACCGGATGCAGGATCTGGATCGGCACAAAAACGCCGGCTGTGGCGAGAATGATCAGGCCCAGCAGCACGGATTTGACCGTCGCTGCACCGACGTAAGCGAGCACGATTTCCAACGGTGATACCGGTGCAGACAGAATTTCGTAAATGGTGCCGGTGAATTTGGGGAAATAAATCCCAAACGAGGCATTGGACAGGCTGGCGGTGAACAGCGACAGCATGATCAGGCCCGGCACGATGAACGCACCATAAGGTACGCCTTCCACACCGGCCATGCGCGACCCGATCGCGGCGCCGAATACCACGAAGTACAGCGACGTGGTGATCACGGGGGCAACAATGCTCTGCGCCATGGTGCGTTTAAAGCGTGCCATCTCGAAACAGAAAATGGCCCATACGCCGCGGGTGTTGAATGCGGAAACGCCTGCTGTTTTCATGGGTAATCTCTTACTTTCTTTCGCTGACCAGACTGACAAAAATATCCTCGAGCGAGCTTTGCCGGGTGTTCAGGTCCTTGAAACCGATGCCCAGATCGCTGATGCGCCGCAGCAGTGTGGGAATGCCGGTGTGTTCCTGGTGGGCATCGAAGGAATATTCGAGTTCAGTGCCGCCGGCGTTCAGCGCCAGTTGCCATTCGTCCAGTCCCGGCGGAATGGTCATCATTGGTTCCTGCAGATGCACGGTCAGCTGTTTCCTGCCGAGTTTTTTCATCAGCGTGGCTTTTTCTTCCACTACGATCAGTTCACCCTTGCTGATGACGCCAATGCGATCGGCCATTTCCTCGGCCTCGTCGATGTAGTGGGTGGTGAGGATGATGGTTACACCATTGTCCTGCAGGCCACGCACCAGCGCCCACATGTCCTGGCGCAGTTCCACATCTACACCCGCGGTTGGTTCATCAAGAAACAGGATGTCCGGTTCGTGCGACAGCGCCTTGGCAATCATTACGCGCCGTTTCATGCCGCCCGACAGCGTCATGATCTTGTTGTCGCGTTTGTCCCACAGCGAAAGATCGCGCAGCAATTTCTCGATGTACTGCGGGTTCGGAGCCCGTCCGAACAGGCCGCGGCTGAAATTGACCGTGGCCCATACCGTTTCGAAGGCGTCGGTGGCGAGTTCCTGCGGCACCAGCCCGATGCGTGAACGCACTGCGCGAAAGTCGCGCACGATATCCAGCCCGTCCGCAAGCACGGTGCCGCTGCTGGCGGTGACGATGCCGCAGATGATGCTGATCAGTGTGGTTTTGCCGGCACCGTTTGGGCCCAGCAGCGCGAAGATTTCACCCTTGCGGATATCAAGACTGACGTTGTTCAGTGCCTGGAAGCCTGAAGCATAGGTTTTGGTCAGACTGGAGACGGAAATAATTGATGACATCGGTTTGCTCGATTGCAGTGAAGCGGGATATGAAACCCTGAAGGCTGGATGTTATTACACACCGGGCCTGTCCTGTAGTCGGACGGCCCGGCGCCCAATCGACAAGCTACTGGTTATTTTTTTCGAGTGCGGCGAGTCGCCGCTGGAGAAACCGCTGTTCCGGTTCCTGGAGGGTAAGGGCCAGTGCCTGCTGATAGGCTGCGTGCGCCTCAGCGGTCTTTCCCAGCCGCCGGCAGAAATCCGCCCGCGCCGCATGGGCAAGCCGGTAGTCTGCAAGTTCTCCGCGCGCCAGTATGGCATCGACCAATGCCAAACCGGCCGCCGGACCGTCACGCATGGCTACAGCCACCGCGCGGTTCAGTTCAACAATGGGTGAGGGTTCTGCGCGCAACAACACGTCGTAGAGTCCGACAATCTGCGCCCAGTCAGTGCTTGCGGCATCGGGCGCTTCGGCATGCAGTGCTGAAATTGCCGCCTGCAGTGCATACGAGCCGGTATTGCCTGCTGATAAAACCTGCTCTACCAGCGCCGTGCCTTCCGCAATATGTTCGCGATTCCATAACGCACGGTCCTGGTCTTCGAGCAGGACCAAATCACCGGTTGGTGTGGTGCGTGCGGCGCGCCGCGATTCGTGCAGCAGCATCAGCGCGAGCAGTCCCTGGGTCTCGGCTTTGGTCTCCCGTTCTGGCAACAGTTCGACGATCAGCCGTGCCAGGCGTATTGCCTCGGACGAAAGATCGTGCCGCGTCAGCGCAGTGCCCGACGATGCAGCGTAACCTTCGTTGAACACCAGATAGATCACCCGCAGTACGCTGTCGAGGCGCTCGGGCAGATCCTGTGGCGACGGCACTTGATAGGGAATGTTGGCATCGCGGATTTTGTTCTTGGCGCGCACGATGCGTTGCGCCAGCGTCGGTGGCGCGGTCAAGAAAGCGTGTGCAATTTCTTCGGTGGTCAGCCCGCAGACTTCGCGCAGCGTCAGCGCGACCTGGGCGTCGGGCTGCAATGCCGGATGGCAACAGGTAAATACGAGACGAAGGCGGTCGTCTTCGATGTCTTCGGTTTCGGGTTCATCCGGTGCGGCAATACTTTCGGAGGCATCGTCGTCCAGCGCATCGAAACGCGCATTGCGGCGGATGCTGTCTATGGCCTTGAAGCGGCCGGCCGAGACCAGCCAGGAACGGGGATTTTCGGGCACGCCGTCGCGCGGCCATTGTTCGAGTGCTGCGCGAAATGCCTCGTGCAGCGCTTCCTCCGCGGCATCAAAATCTCCGAGAAGTCGGATCAGTGTTGCAAATACGCGACGCGACTCGGCGCGGTAGACGGCGTCCACTTTTGTGTGCATTCCAGTATGCTGTTTTTCACTCATAGACCGCGATCCTGATGCCGCTGTAGTTTATATGAATCAGGCCCGATTGCAGGGTTCCGGTTTGGAATATGATGAGCGCGCAGTCAAACAAGGGGGGAGACCATGAATGACTTGATCAGCGGGTGCGTGCGCCGTGGCGCCGTGTTTATTGCCGCCGTGCTTGTACTGGCGGGCTGCGTTGGCAATCCGCCGGCACCGGGGACGGCGGGCGTCGCGCCGAAAAACATCATCATCCTGTTCGCCGATGGCGCTGCGCCCGTGCAATGGGATTTTGGTAAACGCTCCAGTGCAGTGTTGCGCGGGCAGGCGTTTGCAACGACTGACGTGGTGTTCCGCGCAGGCGCGCTTGGATTGTTATCGACAAATCCCAGTGGCCCCTACATTACGGATTCCGCTGCCGCTGCTTCCGCCATGTCTATCGGGCACAAGGTCATCAACGGCGCGGTATCCATCACGCCTGACGGCAAGCCGCAAAAAACCGTCATGCAGGCGGCAAGGGCTGCGGGGAAACGCATAGGATTGGTGACGACCGCCACCGTTTATGACGCGACGCCGGCAGCTTTTACGATCAACGCAAAATCACGCCGCGACTCGCAGGCATTGGTGGAGCTGCTGTTCAAGATGGAACCCGACGTGCTGATGGGTGGCGGCGCCGAACATTTCCTGCCGCAAGGTGTGCCGGGCGGCAAACGCACTGACGGGAAGGATGTCATTGCGGCATTTCGCGCCAAAGGTCACCAGATTGCGCGCAACACTGCCGACCTTAAGGCCGCGTCCGGCAGCAAAGTGCTGGGTCTTTTCGCCGACGGCGACATGGACTTCGACATCGACCGCGATCCGGCGAACGAGCCTTCCGTGGCGGAGATGGCCGCCGCGGCGTTGAAAGCCCTGTCACAACAGAATCAAAACGGATTCGTGCTGCTGGTGGAGAACGAGAACACCGATACCGCGGGCCATGCCAACGATGCGGCTTCGCTGATGCGTGCGCTGTGGGCTTTTGATGACGCGGTGAAAGTGGCGCTTGAATTCCAGCGCAGCAATCCGGACACGCTGCTGATCGTCACCGGCGATCATGAGACCGGCGGATTCTCGCCGACGTATGCATTGAAGGATCTCAGTGTGTTGTCGAGCAAGAACCGGTTTTATCCCGGGGACGAGCAGTTTCGCATGCTGGAGCGCATCACCATGTCGCTGAGTATGGTGAAAGAAAAACTTGGCAAGAAACCTTCAAACGAGGTGCTGGACTTGTTGTTGGGGAAACATTTTCCCGGGTTCGACCTCGATCCCGATCTGCGCAAGTTGCTGCTGGACAGCAAAACCATCGAGCGCAATTTTTCCTATCTGCCGCAGAATGTGCTGGGACGGATGGTCGCGCGCCAGACCGGTTTCTACTGGGGCACATCGGGTCATACTCCTCAGCCAGTGGCCGTCGGCGCCCTCGGCCCGGGCGCCGACCTGTTCCGCGGCTATCAGGACAACACCGATTTCGGCAAACATCTGCATCGGCTGATCAACCGGTAAAGGCGGTCAGTTCGGCTTGATTCCCGCGTCGGCCACGACTTTTTTCCATCGTGCGAGTTCGGTGCGGATCATGTTGCCCATTTCCTGTGGTGTCGTATAGGTCGGCACCATGCCGATGGATTCCAGATGTTTGACGAAGGAGGCATCGGCAACCGCGTTTTTCATTTCGGCATTGAATTTTTTCACGACATACGCGGGTATGCCCTGGGGGCCAAGGAATCCGTACCAGGTGGTGTTGTTGAACCCGGGATAGGTCTCGGCGATGGCCGGAATGTCCGGCAACTGCGGCAGGCGTTGGGGATGGCCAATAGCGATGGCGCGCACCTTGCCGCTGGCCATGTGCGGCTGCCACGGCGCGGCGCCGCCGAAGATCGCCTGCACCCGGCCGGCGAGCAGATCCACCGTCGCCGCACCGCCGCCCTTGTAGGGCACGTGCGTGAATTTCGCACCGGACAGCGACGTCAGCAGTTCGATGCCAAGATGATTTGGCGTGCCAGTGCCGGGCGATGCGAAATTGATCTTGCCCGGCTGCGCTTTCGCCAGCTCGACCAGTTCCTTCACGGTTTTTGCCGGCACCGAAGGATGCACGACGATCAGGAACGGTACGAATACACCAACCCCGATGGGGGTGAAATCCCTGATCGGATCATAGGAGAGTTTGGTGCCGAACGCCGCAGTGACGACCAGTCCGCCGGAGGTGCCGAGTACCAGCGTGTAGCCGTCAGGCGTGGCTTTCGCTGCGATGCCGTGCCCGATGGTCGAGCCGGCGCCGGGCCGGTTATCCATGACCATGGTGGTGCCGAATTTTTCGGAGAACCATGTGCCGAATGCACGTGCGGTCGGGTCGGTGGTGCCGCCGGGCGGATAGGGGACGATGATGCGCACTGGCCGGTTCGGGTAAGCCTCGGCAGCGTGGGCTGCCGGAAGTGCGGCACACATAATCAAGGCGTAGACGCAGGCCAATAACGGGGCGGCAGTACGATACGGTAATGTCATGGCTTCTCCCTGGAGTGGTTGCCGATGCGGCTGGATTTTTATGGGCCGGCACGACAGGAAATCGCATCCTACTCTTTTTGCTGTAGGGCGAAAGGTCGGATATTGCCAGGGTAAAACCCGGGCAGCTCAGATTACCCCTGATGTCCGTCCATGATGCCCTGCACTTCACATTTGCTTTTGCCGCGCAGGACGGTGAGGCTGCCGTTGATTTTTCCGTCCATGCCGCAGTAGCGTGTACGATCAACGCCCCGGAATACGAAGCGGTAGCCTCCGGGCCTGCGGTCGATCAGCAAAACACCCTTGTCTTCCATCAGCGTGACCCTGGAGACTACGCCATTGTCTTCCCATTGGTTGAAGGCGCCGTTGCGCGCCACATCAATCGAGCAGGTGCGGGGCTTGGACTTGCTGTAGAACGAAAAATTGTTGATCTGTCCGTTGACCAGTTGCACGCCGATTCGCGCATGCTTGTCCTGGATGCCGGTGAAGCAAGTGAGGACTTCGACCCGGCGTGCGGCCACCAGCGGGATGCCCTTGTAGTGCGCGACCACCCGGTCCTGCGCGCGGGCTAAAGCCTGAGCTTCGGCTTTGGCTTTATTTGCTGCGACTGCCCTGGCTGCGGCTGCGCGGGTTAGTGCCAGTTTTTCTGCGGCGGCCTTGCGAGTCTGGTTGCGCCGGTAATTGGCTACAGCCCGATCCTGTGCAGTGTTCAGCGCTTTGTCGGTGGGTCCGGCTGTTGCGCGGGTTTTGGCCGCCGTTGCGGGTTTGGCTGTGGCCGAAGCTGCTATTGCTGCTCGGACTACAGGTTTTGCCTGTGCCGCTACGCTGCTGGGCGTAATGCCTATGCTGCAAAGCGCAACTGCGAAACAGAAAAGAGCGCCGCGGCGGTGATGAAACAAGGGAAATTGTACCTGGGTCATGGGTATTACTGGCTTGATCTGGCGGTAACAAAAATGGACATCAGTTCCAGCATTTTGCTTTTTCGGTTCATTTCAGTAGGTGTGGTGCGTACCGGCTGTATTGCCACTGACGCTGTCGTCACGGTATCGATGGAGCGCCCCTGTGTAGTCTGGCAACGGGGATCGCGGAAAGTGCCACCCATGTTATCCCAGTTTTTCCCGGGCGATGATTGTGCACAATGCGTCTTGCCGTCGAGCCTGTTTTTCCACAACGACCAGGGTGCGGGTTCTGCGTATGCAGCCACGGCATACAGCATCAGCGCGGCCACGCATAGGGACAGGAACAGCAACAGGGCTGTCAGTGCAGCGAATTTGGTGTTCATCATGCGTCCTCCTTGCGGACGGTTAACGAACCCCTGTGATGCAGACTGTTGTTTTTATTGCGACCAATTTAACCAATTGGACGGGCTGCGGTAAGGGCAAATTGCACACGGCCCCTACGCCTTTTGTCGCCATTCCCCGACGGTTATCGGGGACGGGTTGAATGCAAGCGTAACGGTGTGTAAGCGCACGGTTTTATGCGGCTTGCAGGCGCATAATCCGCCGCAGCGTTAACAACGTAGAGGTGAACCATGTCCGATACCAGCACCAAGATGAATCCCCTGATTGCGACCGCAGCGGTTGCCGTGATCATATTCAGCGCCGTTGGCGTAGGCGTGATGACGGGTGTCATCCCCAGCTCCAAATCTTCCAGCGAGATGCCTGCTGAAATGACAGCCAATACCGCGGTCCCGGCACCGCCTGCACCTGTAGCCAAGGCACCGCCCGCGCCTGTGCACAACCATCCGGCTCCGGTCGTGCAAAAGCGCGCACCGGCACCGCAGCAGGTTGCGATCAACGAGCGCACGGCAGTCCCCGTGCCGCCGCCGCCCATGGCGCGCATTTGCACGGAATGCGGCGTGATCGACGTGATTGATGTTATTGAGAAAAAGGGTGATGGCACCGGCATGGGTGCTGTCGGCGGCGCCGTGGTTGGCGGACTGATCGGCAAACAGATCGGTAAAGGCCGTGGCAACACGGCGGCTACCGTGGTCGGTGTGCTGGGCGGCGCGGTTGCCGGCCATGAAGTCGAAAAACGCGTGAAGTCTGTCAATGAATACCAGGTCACTGTACGCATGGAGGACGGCACCAATCGCAGATTTACTTTCGACAGCGCGCCGAGCTATGTCGTCGGCGAGAAAGTCAAAGTCATCGACGGCAAGTTGGTCAGAAGCTGAAGCTCAGGCAGTGCACTACGGGCGGCTCATTCAGTCACCGCCGTGTAACCAGCAAACCCCGCTGCGGCGGGGTTTGTTTTTGAGTAATGCTGCGGCTGCAAGTATTTTAAAATATAAATAAAATCAATGACTTAATATTCTATCCTGGGCTGCCCGTTGTTACCGCTCATACGGGCGCAGCCAACTGCAATAGTCGTGCACAGCATATGTTGCAGGTATGTTCTCTACCGCACAGACCCGCCGCTCATCGCGGCAAATACTGAAACACCTCGGTCGCGTTGTGCGCAGACGCTGGAACGCTGGCAGTATCTCCTCCCAATCCCCTACCGGCGGGTTCACGTTGCCACCATACAGATGTGCATAACCCCGGGGCTTGGGCATTTTCTCTAACGCTGTCCCCCGAGGAGGAAGTTTCCCCCCGCCCCCCTGCGGGGGTTTTTTTGATACCCGGCGAGTTGTAGGGGCCGCGGCCACAGTGAGCGACAATACGGGCGCAGGTTTCGCTCACAGCCGACATGGCGCATTCGGGATAAAGCAGTATGGCGCCGTTAATTACACTAATCGTACACACAGCACTGCATGCTGCCGCTCGTGCCGGCAGCACTACGGCACAGTGTTCGCTCGATCTGGAACGCACGACGACGACGGTCGCAGTGGATGCGGACGGATGGGCCTGGCAGGACCGGCGCTATCCATGGCTGAAAAACTGCAAGGACCGCACGATTTACCACTGGACGGGCGATGGCTTCGAGCCGGTGGCGCGATTCAGCCAGTCATTGATCAAGTTGGTGCCCACGCCGTGGGGGCCACCGACTTTCGAAATCGACGGCATCAAGATGCTGCCCACGGCGCAGGTTTCGCCTTATGCCGATGCTGAACGCAAAGTCGGCTTGATCCAGCCGCGCGGCAAGATCGTTCTCGATACCTGCGGCGGGCTGGGTTATTTTGCCGCCTGGTGCCTGCAGGGCCGGGCGCAGCAAATTCTCTCTTATGAAAAAAATCCAGACGTGATCTGGCTGCGCAGTCTCAATCCGTGGTCGCCTGTGGTGGGCAACGGGCTGTCGCTGACTGCAGGCGACATCGCGGAACAGATCGCCACGCTGCCTGCAGGTTCGGTTGATGCCGCGCTGCATGACCCGCCGCGTTTCGGCATTGCCGGAGAACTTTACTCGCAGGTTTTTTACGACCACCTCGCGCGCGTGCTCAAACGCAAGGGCAGGCTGTTTCACTACACCGGCACGCCTAACAAACTGACCAGCGGACGTGATGTGCCCAACGAAGTGAGCAAACGACTGCGCAACGCCGGGTTTGTCGTCGAGCCGAACGGCGACGGCCTGCTCGCAGTGAAGAAGTGAAGCGGTGCAGCTGTAACGGGATCAAGCGAGAAAGAGAGTGGGAAAGTGAGCGCGGGAAAGGGGAAGTGGGTCAACGAAAGCGGGCAAACAAACAGGGCCCCGGACTATTGCTGGACCCGGAACCCTGACCTGCCAGTCGGCTCCAGGGAGGAAGCAGGTGGCCGGTACGAATCAGTATTGTCTGGCCAGCGCGCTGGTTCGGTACGCCAGCGGACATAGCGCCGCAAGTTGCTGGTAGCTGCGCTTTATTTACGGCCGACAGAAACGAGCAGTATCACGCCGATCACGACCGCACCGGCGCTGACGAACAAGGGCACGGTTACCCGTTCCTTTTCTTCAACCTTGAGTTCGATTGGCCCCAGTTTTACGCCGCTGGTTTCCTTGGTATAGCTGAAGCCGCCGTAGGCCAGGCCCAGACAGCCGGCCGTAATCAGCACGATTGCGATGAATTTGGTGGGGTTCATGTGCGGCATCTCCGGAAAAGGATGAAAACGGATTAAGTTAAACCCATTATCGTTTATTTTTTGAGCGGCGACTGTACGCAGCATGTTTTGCTTCATGGAAGTATGTTTTGCGTGCCGCATGTTTTCGTGGCCTGCATTTCGTCGTAAGCTGATAGTCTGTAACCTACCAGTTCCGCGCCAGTACCGGATTTAATCATGAGCGACACCTTTGCCGAAGCGCTGCAGGCCCGCACCCACGATGTGCTGGATAACTGTACCAGTTGCGGACGCTGCTTCGAAGTATGCCCGATGCCGGCACCGGCAGGGCTCGCCGGCGAGCAAGCGGCAGATGTGGTCGGCGGCGTGCTCGACATCATTCGCGGCGGCAGTGGTTCACCTGCGGCTGCACGCTGGGCACAGGTGTGTTCGGGCAGCGGGCATTGCATTCCTGAGTGCCCCGAGTCGGTGAATCCGCGCTTCATGCTGGCCATGACGCGCATCGCTATCCAGCGCCGCAACACGGCTGAGGAACAGCGCAAGAATGGCCGTGCAGGATTTGCCAAGATGGGGCGCGGTGTGCGCGTGCTCTCACGTATACAGTTGCCGGCCGAGGTGTTGCGGGGTTTCCGCAGTACGGCTTCCGGCAACACAGAACCCGCGGCAGCGCCGCCGGATGTGGTGTTCTACACCGGCTGCAACGTGCTGCGCACGCCGCATATGGTGCTGCTGTCACTGGACATACTCGATGCGCTGGGCGTGTCATATCAGGTGATGGGCGGGCCAGGTGATTGCTGCGGCGTTATCCAGTTTCGTACGGGCGACACCGAGGTATCGGGCCGCATCGCTTATGGCACCACTGACCGTTTTGCTGCGACCGGCGCTGCCAAAGTACTGGCGTGGTGCCCGACCTGCACCATCCAGTTGAGTGAAAACGTATTACCCGGGCGTGAAGGTAGTGGCAAAACACCTGCGTATGACCTGCAGGCGCTGGTGGTGTACCTCGCCAGTCAGCTCGACCGGCTGCGCCCGTTGATGCGCATCCCCGTCAACAAGCGGGTGGGGCTGCACGAACATCCGGGCGTGCCGGGTGTATGCGAATCTGCGATCAAATTGCTGCAGGCGATCCCGGGACTGGAATACGTTGAACTCGAACAACCGAAAGCCGGTTACATGTGCAATACGCTGCAGCCGTTGCCGGACTTCAAGCGTGAAATGCATCGCGTGCTGCTCGAATCCGCCGCGGCCGCCAAAGTCGATGCGCTCGCCGGCGTTTACCACGCCTGCCATCGCGAACTGTGCAGCCATGAAACCGACTGGCCGTTTGAAGTGGTGAACTTCCTAGAACTCGTCGGCGAGAGCATGGGCATCAGGCGTGAAGACACTTTCAAGCGCCTGAAAAAAATGCAGGATGCCGACGCCATCCTCACCGACGTGATGGACCTCGTCGCACAGCATGGACTGGATCTCGACGAAGTGCGTTCAGTCATTGAACGGGAAATGCTCGGCGAACAACCGTTGCCGCTGAAGAATGCGGCAGTGACGCGCGGCACGACTTCCGCACCCGATTGAAGGAAATACTGCGCAGCAGGCGCGCAGGGGGAATTACAAAAATAACAATTAAATCAATTAGTTACAGTGCATCCCTGCTTGCCATGCCGGAGAGATTTATTTTTCCCGCATCGCCCGCGTTTTTATCGCTGCCGGTCGCGCCCAGCAGCGCTTCAACCACGCATCGAAGTGCGGCCACTTCGAGATATCGATAGACAGCGCGCGATACAAGGCGCCGGCCACATTCAGGTCTGCTACTGAAAACGCAGGACCGGCCAGCCATTCTGATTTGGTCAGCACCGTTTCCAGCACATCAAATGCCGGCGCGACTTCTTTCCATGCTGCAGCGGCGAGTTCGGGTTTGCGCTCGGCCTCCGGCAGTGCCACGAAGTTGCGGACGTAGGTGACGATCTGACGGTCGAGACGGTCGGTCTCCCAGAAGCTCCATTGCCACGCCAGCGCTTCGTGCTGCGGATCGGCGGGGTAGAGCTTCTTGTGTTTTTTCGCGAGATACAGGTTGATCGCCATCGATTCCGCCAGGATGAACCCGTCGTCATCGATGGTCGGCACGCGGCCATTGGGATTCAGCGCGCGGTAATTTGCAGTCTGGGTATCCGGCGAACGCGGCAACCAGTCCTTGTGATCGTAGTCGAGGCCGAGTTCGGCGGCCATCCAGACCGTGCGCAGTCCGCGGGAATTGGTGGAGCCGTAAATGCGTAGCATGAAATTCTCCGATGCGATTGTGGGCAAGAGCGACCGGCCCACAATTTACAGAGGAAGTCTGGCGATGGCCAGCGGAACAACGGTTTCCGCAGCAGCTAGCAACACAACGTGGACCTTGGCTGATGACAGCAAGCACGTAGGCACGGCATCATGACTACAGTGATCATGCAGAAAAGCTGCCGCAGTGTTTCGTAGCAGAGTTTCGTAGAATGGCGGCATGCGGCATCAGCACCACGGTGCGGTTACCACGGCACTGCAGCACACGAACCACAAACACAGGAGGTTTCCGCGGATGATTATCGATTCACAGATTCACGCGTACGAAGCGAACACACCGAAACGGCCCTGGAGCACGGTGCCGAACTGGCCTGCCTCTGCCACCGGCGACGAGATGGTGGCTGCGATGGACAAGGTCGGTGTGGACGGCGCCATTTTTATTTCTTCGTTTTCGATGTACCGCTATGACGCCAGTTATGCAGTGGAAGTACAAAAGGCCCACCCCGGCAAGTTCGGCCTCGTTAAACCGGTGGACCCGGATGACCCGGCAGTGGAAGATGTCATCGCTGAATGGAAAAAATCACCGGGCACCGTCGGCATCCGCGTCATCCTCAAGCCGGATTCCGGGCGCGATCCCAATGACCCCAAGCTGGACCGCATCCTGCGCGCAGCCGTGCGTCATGACTTTCCGGTCAACATCCTGTGCTGGGGCAACCTCGACGCCGGCGCGACGCTGATCGACCGTCATCCCGAGACGCGATTCATCATCGACCATCTGGGCATCATGCAGCCCCATGCGCCGTCCGAGCGGGCGGCGGAACCCTGGGCCGACCTGCCCAAGGTGCTGGAACTCGCGAAACGTCCCAATCTGGTGATCAAGGTCAGTGGCGCCTGCACGCTGTCGCAGAAACCTTATCCCTTTCCGGATATCTGGGGCCCGTTGGCGCGCGTGTTTGATGCCTGGGGCTTCGAACGCTGCCTGTGGGGCACCGACTGGACCCGCGCTTCCGCCGTCGTCAACTATGAACAGGCCGTCGAACCTTTCCGCCTGACCGACAAGCTGAGCAACAGTGAACGCGCGATGCTGATGGGCGGGGCCTGTGCCAAAGCCTATGGCTGGAAGCCGACAAAGAAGTAGTGCCGGCATAGGACTGCCGGACGGTTGTGTTGTATGAACGGCCAGGGCCCGCAGATGCGGGCCCTGGCTTTTGGTGTCAGTCGGGATTGGGGGCAGGGAAAGTTGCCGGCCATTTGGCGACCACGGTTTCCAGATAAGACTTCACTTTGGCTGGATCGAGATCAACCGAGGCTTTGATCTTGTCGACCTCGGACTGGATTTCGATCGGCATTTTCAGTGAATCGGTCAGTCGGTTGAACATGTTGAAAAAGCAGCACACTAGCGTGAGATCAATAATTTCGGCCTCGTTGAATTGCTGCCTGACAGTTTCGAATACATCGTCGCGGCTGCGTGCCGTGTTGCGTGTGACATGTTCAGCCCATAACACAGCTGCTTTTTCACGCGCATTCAAATGGGGTGAATCCATATAATCGTCTGCGCCGATCGCCTGCACCTGATCGTCGCTGATGCCTGCCGCTTGACCAAGCGACGTGTTGTGGGCCAGTCAGTATTTGCAGCCGTTCAAGTGGCTGGTCTTGATGATCGCCATTTCCTTCAGCTTGGCGCTCAGTACACTGCCGGCACCCTGGCGCTGCACCACGGCATTGAACGGGATCAGCATTTTGGCGACCAGTGGCGACTGGCCCAGGATGCGATAGGAATTCGGCACCCGGCCCAGCATCGCGCGCACGGCATCGAAGAGTATGGCGACATCCCCGGTGGCTGTTGCGGGATCAATCATGTCGATGCGTGATTTGGATTCGGGCATTGCAGGCTCCTTCTTATTGTTCGGTCACAAATTCAAATGGCTGCTAAAGATGCTGTCGTGATTGTAACTACAATCAGGCTATTTATTTTTTCTGGAATTTTGACTAATGCTGGCCTGGTCTTTGGTGTGCACACAGCACTGTGTGCTGTAAGACTGTGTGATACTACTAAAGCACTTGCAGATGCCTGTGCGTCCCGGGTGTGCCAGAACCGTCGTTTTATTTTAGAGGAGTTCCGTGTCCGTAAAGTTTGATTTATCCGCGACCTGGCGGGCGGTGCTGTCGTTGTTGTTGTCCAGCGGCATTTTGCTGGTGGGTATCGGCTTGTTTTTTACCGCGCTGGGTCTGCGCGCCAGCGCCGAGAAATTTTCGACCATCGCTACCGGTCTGGTGATGTCGTCGTACTTCGCCGGTTTTGTCATTGGCACTTTTGTGTGTCCGGCGATGATCCGCCGCGCCGGCCATATCCGCGCCTTTGCCGCGATGGCTTCGGTCGCTTCTACCACTGCCATCGTGCACGCCATGGCTGTCGATCCCTGGGTGTGGGCGGTGCTGCGTCTGATTACCGGCATCTGCCTCGTCGGCCTCTACATGGTGATGGAGAGCTGGCTGAATGTGATTTCACCCAATGCCGCGCGCGGGCGAATTTTTTCGGCGTACGTGGCGGTGACGCTGGTGGCCATGGGTATTGGCCAGTTTCTGGTGCTGGCGGGTGACGTGCTCGGTTTTGTGCCGCTGGGCCTGGTTTCCATTCTGTTGTCACTGGCGCTGGTGCCGGTGGCGTTTACCCGCACACCGGAGCCGCGGCCGGTGACGGTGCCGAACATGAGCATCGCTCGCCTGTATGCGATATCTCCGATGGGCGTAGCGGCGGCGGTGGCCTCAGGTCTGCTCAACAGCGCATTTTTCGGCATGGGCGCGGTATTCGGCCAGCGCATCGGCTTGTCCGGCGTGGGTGTTGCAGCTTTCATGGCCGTCACCATATTCGGTGGCGCACTGCTGCAGTGGCCAGTGGGCCACGCTTCGGATAAAAACGACCGGCGCAATGTGCTGACCATCGTCTGCGCGGGGGCTGCGGGACTGGCGGTGCTGGCTTATGCGCTGATCCCGGTATCGACGACGGCGATGATCGTCTGCGTGTTTTTTTACGGCGGCCTGGTGTTTGCGATTTACGGGCTCAGCGTGGCGCTGGTCAATGACCGGATTACGCAGGATGAAGCACTGGAAGCATCAAGCAGCCTGTTGCTGGTGCATGGCATCGGCGCGGTACTCGGACCAGTCGCTGCCGGCGCACTGATGGATATCCAGGGTCCCGGGGGGCTGCTGACATTTTTCGCGCTGGTACTGACAGCGATGGCGGCCTACGGGGTGTGGCGGTTGCGCGTTGGTGTACGCCTGCCGGTCGAACAGCAGCAGGCCTACGTCACCATCGCCGCCAGTTCACCGGTGGTGCTCGAAATGGATCCGCGCACCCCCGACAAGTAATTGCCGGCCAGGCGCACTGCGGGACTACAGTGGAGGTCGCCTTGAAATTCAAAAAAATAGGATTGATGACGCCCGGCGACATGGGGCAGGGCGTCGCCATGCAGATACAGTCCTGCGGTTACATGGTGTGCATGGCTCTGGACGGGCGCAGTGCTTAGGGATCAGGCGGGAGACATAAAAATATTGTGTCTATTCAGCCAAGGGCAGGCGAGATGGGCTGACCGATGAAGGCCAAGCGAAGCGCCTCGAAGACATTATGCCCTTGCTTGAGCATGGTATCGAGGTAGGCGCGGATGACACAGAAGTCCTG
>Ga0209702_10002898_pt1 | contig 28444 bp, 31 predicted proteins | sample FRY01_FD_187210 | JGI IMG/M metagenome (GOLD analysis project Ga0209702, IMG submission 187210) | Freshwater microbial communities from Lake Fryxell liftoff mats and glacier meltwater in Antarctica - FRY-01 (SPAdes) (version 2) | ecosystem: Environmental > Aquatic > Freshwater > Ice > Glacier... | reverse complement strand
TCTCCATGCGGCCGGTGTGGAGGCGAACGCATGAGCATCTTTCGCGCAGCAGTGGATCTCGGGTTGGTGCTGATCGCCGCAATGATCTTGTTCGCGGTTGGTGATTGGATCGCCACGTTCTTCGGGAGGCGGCTATACGGCAAATCAGTAGTGAGATCGTGGAAGCTGTTGTCGTTCAGGAGGAAGAAGCTTTGGAAGAGCTTCGAAGATTGAGGTTAGCTGGCTTTCCGAACACAGAATTAGTGATGATTTGGCAAGACGCAATCTTCTCAATTGGCACTATGGCATTTGCTGCCGCCCTAATTCCAGCGATCAGGGCCAAGCTCTATCCGCCGCCTAGCACTTGCTTTGTAACCGGCGTGTTCCTATTGCTCTTCGCCATCACCAATGCCACGCTGGGGCTTTGGTTCGCAGCAGCGTTTTCTGTTGTAAGCGCCCTGCTCTGGCTCTGCATGGGCTTTCTTGCTAGGTAGGTCCTTACCCCTCCAGCATCATCGCGGTGATCCACAACAGGATCCCCAGCGCGGCACTCATAAGCGCCCCAAGCACTATGAGGGCAACCATCGCAGCTTCTCCCCCCAATCGTTTGCGCATAAGTCTTTCCCCTTGATCTTACCCAATCCTACCAGCTTGCTAATCAGATTGCAAGTGCCCGGTTAATGAGGCGACACCGGCCCCGTAAAAGACGATGACTGGATTCGCACATGCGCAGCACATCGCTAAGGGCGACCGCTGGGTTTGCGCCGACTGCGGGCAGACCGTAGGTTGGCTGCGGCAGGCCTTCAACTACAAGCGCCTACGCCAAGAGCGGTACTTCCAGACCCCAGAGGGTCGAGCTGTCATCGAGATGATCTACAGACGCTACCCCAACGACTCTCGTGTTCGAAACTGGCTGTTGAAGCTGGCCCAAGACGGAGGGCTGATCGTTTCAGCCCAATGGCAGAACGACATCGATCTTCTCGCTGAAGGGGAGCGCAGCGGAGATCCGCATCTGGTCGAGCGGGCCAATGAGCGCCTTGACGGAATGCGCCCTGACATTGTGCTCTGGCGCACTGACAAAATGACCGAAGGACAGCCGGAGCCAGTACAGCCGGGACTGGTCAGTGCACTAGGCCAGATGCTCGACCAAGGATACAAGGGTAAGGGGGTCGACCTTATGAACCTGTCGTTCGATGAGGTCGATGCGTTGTATGAGGACTGGGAGCAGACACACAAGCGTGACCCGTCGGCTGGCCATGTCGTACACGCCTTCCCAGACGGTTGGACAATGCGCCGCCTTGAGGATAAGGATCAGGTGTTCAAAGAGGGCGCGGACATGCGTAATTGTGTTCCTCAATACGCCCCCTCTGTCGAAGAAGAGAAAGCGCACATTTTTTCGTTGCGTGACGAATTGAATCGTCCCCATGCCAATGTCTTGATCACGCCGCAGGATGCCGGAGGTCATTGGGAGGGAGGGACCGTACGCGACATTCGTGGGAAGGCTAATTCGACGCCGCTGGACGAATATGCAGACCGGCTTAGCAACTGGTTCTCCACCTTTAACGTCAAGCCTAATTGGTCTCCTAATCCCGGCCCTGCCAACGACCCCGGCCCCGGTCACCCCGGTCGGTATGGTCTTGACGGACACACGGCCAGCTTCACGGAAGACTGGTTCTTTGAAGCTGCTTGGCAGGTTGACTCAAGCTGGAACCGTGTCCGCAACCAGCTTGTGCATAACGATCAGTTTGATGCAGAGGCCGAGGGGATATGGGGTTACCTCAAGGCCCTCTATGGCTATCGGGTCGATCCTGAAACGGGGGAGGTCCACGAAGACCCCAAGAACGACAGGCTTGCCGACTGGCTGATGCGAGAGGTGCGTAACGACAATATCCAAATGCCGTATCGAGTTATTACGAGAGTGGACGATATCGCCGACATTGTTGCCCAGCTAGAACACCAAGGGAAGGAGGCAAGAGGCTATGAGCACCGTCTTCAGGATGGAGTCACGCCGGAAGTCGAAAGCCTGATAACAGAAAGCCTTACCGAAATAAAGAGAAAGATCAAAGAGCTTGAAGAACTAGAAGCACATGCCAAAGCAGAAATCTCGGACCCCAAAGTAGTGCAGGAACATCTCATAGCGACTAGGGCCGGGGCCGATAGCGAAAGAGATCCACGAACGAGGCAACAGTATCTTAGTAGAGCGCTTCCTCATATCATGCTTCCTGAAACTAAAGACTATCAGGGCGAGATGATGAGAGCGGTCATTGATCAAGACTGGTTGGGGTCCATGCAAGACGTCATGAAGGGGCGCAAAGACAAAGCCAAAGCGTTGCGCAAAAACCCTGCGATGTATGAAGACCAAATTGCTGAAACGCGCTCACAGATCCGACAGCTTGATAAAAGCGGTCCCGAGTATCAAGACAGACTCGATAACTTAGAGGATAAGCTTGCCGATTACCAAAAGCGCATTGAGGACTCCGAGAATTCAGATCTTAACACCCTAGACGCCACGGGCATTGCGCATGAAGTCCAGCAACAAGCATGGGCGCGGAGACTGGCAAAAGACGGCGGGAAGGTTATCCATACTTTCCCAGATGGCAAAACGGTCAGGTGGATCGATAGTGAAGAAGTAGCGCGGTTAGAAGGCGAGATCATGGGCCACTGCATGGGGCAGCAGTATGCAAGCCGTTGCGCAGACGGCAGCTCAGTCAACTTGTCGATTCGCGATAAAAAGGGAATGCCTCACGCCACCTTTGAAGTTGTGCCCAGACGAAACCCCACCATTGACTGGGACGAATTCTTTGAAAAGGTCAGCGCAGATCCTAAAAAATACAAAAATCTTGCCGTCAAACCCGGCGGCACTGATCGCAGCATGTCCGATTTCCGGTTTGATTTTGGTGAAATTGGAGATGACATTACCGACGAAGAGGGCGAGCTTCTAGAGGGTCTAGACGGGCGAGCGATTTTCATAGGTGATTACGTTCATGTCCAGTCTTCGCCGGGCACCGAACCGTTTTCTGGTTGGGTGGCGGGCATCGACCCCGCCAACCCTCGTCACGTAGGGATTTTCCGCAACGACGACACGAATCATGGTGGCGGTCCGGGAGACTCTTGGACGACTTCTGTTGATTTGATCCAGCAAACGGATCCGCCGGTGGTCTTAAGTGACGCTTACCGGCGCCAGTATGGAGTAAAGGATGATGATCCGACCGATGATGAGGTCAACATTAATTTGATCAGACAGAGGGCGCGAAAGTATATGGATGAGGAACGTCGTAACGTTACGTTCGATGATCCGGAGCTGTCTAAAGCGCTGATTGAAGCTGGAGTCTATATGCCAGCCTTCGAGGGATCCGACGCTCATCAGGTCCAAGGCAAAGGGAATAAGGTCCCCGAACAGCGCTATCACAAATATCTGCGCGACTACTTCGACTCTTTCAGCGACGAAGACCGACCGCGCAGCGTTTGGTCCTCGTTTTTCTCCCCAAAGCCCGTCCAATACATCGATCATCTTGAGGATGCAGACGCCGGGATCGACGAACTAGGAGCCAAAGTCGAGGGCGACCGAGGGATCGACTGGGACGCCGTTATCCACTCGGCTAACGATGGTCGACCGCAAATGGAGGGCAGTGGCGACAGCAAGTACTTTGTCCCCATCAATTCTACCGAGCTTACATATGACGAAAACAAAGGGCAGAAGATGTTGGGTTCCGCCTTGGAGAGGGGTCATGCGCGCAGCATATTCAAAAGCCTAATCGACCTAGAAAAGAGGAAGAAGAAGGCGCAATCGGATGATGCGCATAATTTCAGCGACTTTGGCACCGACGCTATACGGTCGCCTGAGGATCTTCAGGGGGTCTTAACGGGCCTCTTTTATGACTCGGATAACGAAGACAGATACAATTATACAGAGAAATTTGAGGGGAGGGGTGGGTACAGAACAAGCGACCACCCAGCAGAGGTTCCGGGATACAGGGCGGACGGCCGGAATTTTGGTAACAGGTCTTTTGCTTGGGCACACTGTCCCAATTGCCAAGAGGATGCTTGGTTGCAAGATGACGGAGACGGCGAATTTATACATTGGCACTGCCCCAACGCACGCGATGAAAGCCGTTACATTCAGGCCGAGTTCGTGAGTAGCGCCCACTCTCCTATCCCCGAACGTCCTCCTACTCCAGAAAAAAGAGGCCCGCTCCCTCGTCAAGGCCTCCAGTACACCCCGTATGAGGCTGCGATGGTGCAGCATCTTGGTCCTCAGCTCGAAGAGCATTTCAGAACTCAGTCTAACCCTGCCGATTACCAATGGGCTTTGCATGGGGCACCCGAAACGGCAGTTTTCAAATGTACAAATTGCGGGTCATCTGAGTTGAGACTGTGCAACCAGTGCCAACCGGCAGACCATTACATCTGCAACAACTGTGGGGCGATGATCCCCATGCCTAGACAGCAGATCCAGCCACAAGCCCAAATCTCAGAGGGGATCAAGGGATGTCCTTACAACCACGGTCGTCGTAAGCGGATCCATGTAAGCCCCAGCGGCAATCTGTGCGCTTGCCTTTACCATTCGTCTGCGCAAATCGAGAATCAGGGTATGGTCAAACAAGCCGACAAAATGAACGACTTTCTGATGAACCCTACGAGCCGCCCAGATCTACAGACCCCTGAGGCCCAGCAGTTTCTAAACACGCTGCGAGATAACTATCTCACGCCAAAGACCGACCAGTTGATGCCGTGGCTGGCCCGAGAATGGAAGAATGGCCTAATCCAGCACGGGTCAGAACAGGATCTGAACGTCCCTCACATCCCGGGACATTTGGGGACCAAACGAATCACTCCCGACTTGTTGCAGCATTGGGCCGATTGGTATCACTCTGATCACCCTACTCGCCAAGGCCAAGACATCATGCAGATTCAGGCTCCTGATATGTTCGGCAAGATCGACGAATGGGAAAAGGCAATGCGTGCCGACGCTGGCGGTTCCGCTATCCATCGGGGCAAAATTGATCACGAGTGGCCTGACAAATGGTCGGTCCAACGACTAGAAGGACAGCAGCCCATGAAGGAAGAGGGCGAGCTTCTTGCGCACTGCATCGGGGGGTATCACAAGCGGGTCCGAGATGGCGATCATATCGTCTACTCGCTGCGGGATCAGGAGAACGTCCCTCAGTGCAGTTGGGCCATTGTGGCAGACCGCAACAATGATTACTGTCCGACCTGCGAAGACCGCCAAGGCACTACTGACGAGTCCGGTGACTGTTTTAGGTGCGGCAACCCCCTTGTGAAGGTCCCGCACGGAGGGACCATGGAACAAATTCAGGCAATGCAAAATTCTGCCCCTACGCCTGACATGCAGAAGCGGATCAAGGATTGGACCAAGGCCAAGTTCCACGACGGGTCTAACGGAACGGAAGATGATCGCCCGACGTGGGGAGATCAATCTCTTTCATACGCTTCTGACTTCATAGAAGACGGTTACACCGAGTACCATCCCGGCGATTATGGGCTTGAAGAGCCTGAGACAGAGATCGATCCAATGCTTTGGACTAATTGCATTGAAGAAATATCCCAATGGGGCCGAGCGGCAGGAAACGAAGACTTTGATCGCATGCTCGTGGCGATCCAGGCCTTGATGATCTCGAAGGCTGTCGAGCTTGGGCAAGTGCGCGAGCTTGAAAGGGCAGCGGATCGTTGGTACGAAGACAAGGACGATGAGGCCCGGGCAGACTTCGAAAAGCAATGGCGGAACGATCCGGACGGAATGGCTGAATCTTATGGTCGTTCTGGAAAATTCGAGAATACCTGTGAGGAATGCGGCGGGGACGGCGACGAAGACCAAGACAACTGTGAGAAATGCGATGGGACAGGTGAAGCGGGAGATAGCGCGAAAGAAGAGTATTACGATGACATCCAAGAAGAAGCCTTTGCAGACTATTGGGACACTGAATACACGGACGATAGGGTCTTTTACGACGATATTTCAAATGCAATCCTTGGCGCTCAGCATAATCAGATGCTGCGATCTGCTTCCATCAAGTGCCATACTTGCGGAGATCTAACGGAGAACGGCGTCTGCCCTCGGTGCGACTGGGGCGGGACCGGAGCAGAGTGGCCTGAAGTCACTCCTTTGCCCTCTGTGAAGCGAGACATCGCTGATGGATTTCAGGCCAGCGCCCCTTACGATTGGGCGTTAAACTGACTGGGCGTTAAACTGGATACAGCATCTTAGAAAAGTTGAAACGAACCGCTTCCAGCTCGTCTTCCGCATCGAATGCGCGAGCCTTCCACTTATCAAGCTCTTGCTGCTTCCACTCCATGTGAAGCGCAGCACTTTGATGCGCGCTCTCCAGCGATTGTCGCAGCACTTGGATCATTACTTCTCCAACACCTGCGTCGACTAGCGAGGCTTCAATGCTCTTTTCTTCAGTGCCTGCCACCTAGCCCTCAACCACTCCCCATGTTGTCTGCACGGCTTGCACTGGCGACAGCGACAGATAGCGATAACCATCCGCCTGCCGACCGAGGGCGACCAGAGCGCCATCTCTTATCAGAGGAAGGACATAGGCTGCGCCCTTCGAGCGGTCCCAATTGACCCCTGCGTACTGGATCTTGTTGAGCGTATTCATGAGCGCCCCGACCGTGAAGCCGATGGTGCCGTCAAAATCCCGCGTTGTCATCCCTTCGACGCCGTAGTCGGCCAGATACCGACGCACCATCTCGATGCGCTCAGCGGACTTCACCAAGGGCTTACGCGGCTTCTTAGCCTTAGCCTGCCAAACCTTCGACTTTTCCATTCGCACGGTGGCGTAAGTGCCATCAAGAACGCGGTAGGTATCACGCCCGGTCGCGGCGTCGATGCCTGAGAGACCGATTACATCTTGGCCGCGCAGATAGCGAAAGGCTTTTGATGTGGTCGTCTTCTTCAGGGTTGTCATATCACGAACCTTTGGCTGCGTGATAGCCGAACGCTTATGGTCGAGTTCACGAATCGCGTTCAAGGCTTCTTGCACCTTGTCCTTGGAAATCGAACCGGTGCCGTGCTTCTCTGTCGGATCGAGTATCGCTAGGGCGCGGTGTGCCTTGGCGTTCTCGTTCTTCTGGGCCTCAAGCTGCTTGAGCAGCTTATGTTCTTCCGCCTCGCCTTGCGCGAGGGCCTGCTTCAGAGGCTTGATAGCTGAGTTCAGAATGTTGCTTAGACTTTCCATGATTATTCCCTCGGTTGATAACTCGATGGCATGTTAGCACAAAAGAGGTCCGCGCCCGAAGGCGCGAACAATCCCTTGCGGCAAGAGCCTAGTTAGCTTCGCCCTTGATCTCGAACCCGCGACCGTTCTTGCTAACGCGACCCTGCTGGATGAGATCGGCCGAAAGGCGGTACAGGTAGTTCGGCTTGATCTTCATCTGCGAGGCGGCTTCACCGACAGTGATGCCGGGGTTCTTCTCCACGAGGGAGGTGAACTCGTTTGTACGGACAGGCGGACGACCGCGACCCTTGACCTTGGGCTTAGCGACCTTAGCGGCCTTGGCCTTCGGTTGCTCCCCTTCGTAGCGCGAAAGCAAGGTTTCGATTTCGCGCTGCTCCTCGCGGAGTTCCGCAAGGCGCTCCTTCAGTGGTGCTGCTACTGCGATGCTGGACATGAAACCTCCATCTGACTTTTTGACATTACGCTGGACAGTATAACAAATTTGCTAGCAAGTTGTCAGAAAGTTTCCGACAGACCCCTAGCGTCAGACAGGGCTTGACTTTCTGGCCTCTGAGATTTCAAAGAGGATGCTCAACATACGATCAAGATTTTGCATATCGGATCCGCACACAGGGCAACTTGGCCATCGGACCCAAGAGATGAAGGTGTCGTTGAAATGGCAGTCGGCGCAATGGTGTCAGCACCGACGGAACTGCCACAGCCTAATGAAGCGGTTCGTAACCGCTTTCGATAGCGAACTCCCTAGTCTTCTGACACACCAGCAGAGCAAATCGAATAGGATCATCTAACGCCTTTTTTGTGGCTTCTTCATCGGCAGGGAAGAACGCACTCCTGTAGATCCCATGGTCCAAAGGAATATACGCGACGTTGCCGCCCATGTCCAGAGTTTTGAGGTTGTCGTCATAGGCCCCTGAGAAATACTCCATCACTACTTACGGAGGGCTTTGGCAAGCCTTCTCGATTTGAATATAGGCTCCAAGTGTGCTATAATGTATGTACGTCCTCGATCAAAGGAAACGAATGGCAACAACAATCCGAGTAAATACAGACACCGCCCGCATCGGCGCGGTGCTAATCCCGAAGCGCGGGAAGAACCTTGACCCTGTTCATGTCGTAATGAGCTACGCGGGCGACCGCGCCGTTCTCGTTCAGGACATCGGGGTGGAAGGATGGAAGGGGTCGCGGCTGGAGCATACGCGTGATCTTGCCCGCAATTACTGGGTCTCCCCGGATAGCCTCAAGCGCATCCGCAAGATCCACAAGAAGGCGCTGGACGCATAATGGCCGCCGTCAAACGAACGCGGTGGGTGTGCCCCACCTGCGACGATGGCCGCCTCGGCCCTACGCGCCCGCGTAAGGACAACATCGTTCGGTACTGCCTGCCGTGTTCCGCTGCTGCGGGCAAGCTGGTTGAGCGAGCGACGCCCGCGTTGGACAAGCGACGCGTAGCGCAGGCCGACAAGGCCAAGGCCAAGTATGGGGCGAAGGTCAAGCGCCAGAAGACTATCGCGAAGAAGCGCACACACCTAACTCTCTGGGATGATGGCGGACGCATCGTCGAGGTAGATGTCGAAAAGACTGTGCGGGGATTCGCCGAAAAAGTTGGGATGCGCACGAGCTTCCATCTGACATGGAACCGTCGTAGCGACGGCTGCAACACAGGTCGCGCCAACGGAAGCCGCGTCCACCTGTCTGTCGGTAGCCGCTCCCTTGAGGACTTCTGCATGCTCGCCGCCCATGAGCTGGCCCACGCCAAGGCCGGTGGTGGCCATGGTCACGATGGGTACTGGAAGGACGCTTACGAAGAGATCTGCGCCAAGCTCTGGGACACCTCGCCAGTCTGCCGGGTAGAAGTCGAGAACTATCGGTACGCCATCGACCCTAAGATCACGGGGCAGCTTCTGGCTACTAGCCGTGGCGACTACAAGCGCTCTAAGGCCAAGCTCCCTCTCGCTGGCAAGCAGATCGGATCGTGGGAGGACCGCGAGTTCAAGTGCAAGGCCCATACGGGCTGGTCTTTGCATCCGGCAAAGGGTTACGTATCCAACGCTCCCGGTCCCGGCTACACTCGGTCTCCGTGCGATGGTGGGACAATCCCCGAGGAAGCATGTGGAGGACCCCACCGATGCGATGGGTTGCTGATTGCTTCGAATCGGCGCGAGTGCTCCGGCCCGGATTGCACAGAGTGCAACGGGGCGGAAGTCATCCCTGCGCGTAAGTGCGACTCTTGCCAAGGCTCTGGCCTAACCACCAAGCGCGTTGAGGTGACCAATGAAGTTTAAACACCAACTAGCGGAACCGGGCGAGGTCATGCCGACCGTACCTTCGGTCATGGAACCCAAGTGGGACGGCATCCGGCTCTTCGCTGAGGTCCACGATGACGGGGTCCGCTTCTTTACACGCGCTGGCAACATCAAGAACCTGCCAGCGTGCGCCGCAGAGCTTAAGTCTCTACCAGTCGGCACCATAGTCGATGGAGAGGCTGCCTGTCTGACCGGACACTGGGGCGACGCTCAAAGCGGAGTGGCCAAAGGCGACGATGCCAAGCTGTCTTTCGTTATCTTCGACATGCTCACCTACAGCGTGACCGATGCTCGCCCTCTGCCGTTCTCTGATCGTCGTGCTCTATTGGAGCGCATCTTCGATCATCCTGAATTCAAGCAAGTACAACTCACCCCGCAGATGGAAGCCTCGCAGGCCAACCACGACAAGCTGATCGAACTGGGCTTCGAGGGAAGCGTGGTCAAGCGCCTCGATTCTCGTTACGCCTGTGGTCGTCGCGGAGCCGGATGGTGGAAGTTCAAGTTTGTCGACACCATCGACGCTGTCATCACCGGTTACGAGCCGGGGTCGGATGTGGGCACCATCATGTTTTCGCAGTACGACTCAAACGGCGGACTTGTTCATGTCGGTCGCTGCAAGGCACTCAAAGGCACGCACGAAAATGTGGAGGAGCTGATTGAGCGTCGGCAGGTTGTAGAGATCAAGCACAACGGGATCATGCCTTCGGGAGCCTTGCGCCATGCGCAGGTCGTTCGTGTGCGTGATGATAAGTCTGCACGGGATTGCACACTAGCGCAGTGACGTGCTATAATACGATGACTACCAACAAGGAGAACACAATGCGCGCCACCGCTTCTACTTCAATCAACTTTGGTCTGGTCAATGTGCCAGTCCAGCTTTTCAAGGCCACCAAGTCCAACGACATCCGTTTCAACATGTGCGCCCCGGACGGCTCGCCTGTCGAACAGGTGTATCGCAAGAAGGGCACCGACGAGGTCATCGGCACAGCCAAGGACTGCGGGAAGTCCATCGACGGGTTCCAGATCGATCCCGAGGTCGTCAAGGCCATCGACACCGAATGCAAGCACGAGGGCGGGAAGGATCTCAAGAAGCTGAACATCTCTTCGTTCATCCCGATTTCCAAGGTGCCATTCAACCGTGTCACCAACTGGTACTACGTTGGCAACGACCCCAAGAACGGAGACCCAGAGGCTCTTGCGACCATCGTCAAGGCGATGGATCAGAAGGGGCTGGCTGCCGTGACCAAGTGGGTCCCCAAGACCCGTCAGGAGATGCTGGTCCTGTATGTTCAGGACGGACTGCTGTTCGCCGTCGGGGTTTCATTCACCGCTGACATTCAGGACGCTCCGGCAACCGTTGGTGATGTCGCCAAGGTCAAGCCCAACGATGAGCTTGTCGAGATGGCTACGGTATTCATCGACAAGCATGTCGACGAGTCGGCTTCTGATATCGCCAACATGCAGGATGGCGCTGTAGCCAAGCGCACCGAGCTTGTCGAGGCGGCTAAGAACGGCGAGGCCATCGAGGTCACCGCTGTCACTGATGAGCAGACCCCGGGCGAGGACCTGATGGCGAAGCTCAAGGCCTCCATCGAGGCTGAGGTAGCAGCGTGACCGGGGCGGTCGTAATCCCCGCCCTTTTCGTATTCGGAGCGGTGGTCTTCGCGCTGCTCCGTGCAAGCTAATGCAATACGACTTGCACAATCTGTTCGATACTGCTATTCTATTATCACAATCGATATGCCCTTGGGAGGGCGACAGAAATGAGCATATACAAGCAATGTTCAAAAGCCGCATCTAAGCTAACCGAAGATCCGTCAAAGGCTCACGGAGGAGTCTTCACGGAGATCGACGTTGTGCAGCGTGCGTCTAAGCCAGAGTGGTCGCAGGAGGACTACAAGGAAGCGCACCGTCAGGCCAATCAGATTCTCGGCACCCGTTATCGGGAGCGCAAGGTCTGCCGGTTCGGTCCGGTGACGCTGCCCGATGGCAACAATGATTACGGACGCATCGCATCCAAGATCGTGTACGCCGCAGCAGACGGCCCAGAGTCATGGGAAACTCCCAACGGATCCTTTTTGCGCATGATGATCGAGGGCGACGAGATTGGTCGGCAGGGGCGTCGGTTTGGCACAGAGCGGACCGACCTAGTCGGATGGGGCGGGGGCGGCGAGGAAACTCTGCCCGGTTCTCCTGACCATCTGGGGCGCCGCATCGCCCGACTTGAAAAGTCGCTAAACGAATCGCTCGAACGCCTTCAATGGCTCGAATCCATTGAGCGCAAGCGCCGCAAGATCTACTCGGCCTCCTAATGCATCGCCCATCCTTCCTGATGCGTCCCGCCTTGCTGCTGGACGTAGACGGCGTGCTGTGCCCATTCGGCGATGTCCCTAACGGATATCGCTATCATGTTGTGGGCGATAGCTGGGTGTATACGTCATCCGCTAACGCTGGGCGGCTTGCGCGTCTACGTCGTCATTACGACCTTTACTGGTGTACTGCGTGGGAAGATCAGGCCAACGAATGGCTGCTTGACATCCACAATCTTGCCCCTTTGCCCGTTATTCACTTTGACGATGACGAGCACGACCCGAGCGCGGCGCATTGGAAGATCCCGTCGATCCATAGGTGGGCGAATGGGCGGCCATTTGCTTGGGTCGATGACGAGGTCGATGATGCCGTCGTGAGGTGGGCGAAGGGGCGTACGGCTGAAGGGTGCCCCACCCTCGCACTTGGCGTTTCGTCCGACCTTGGGCTTGGCGATGACCACGTCGACATCCTGCAAAAGTGGGCTATCGCCCCCGATCATCTAGCAAATAGCGGACATTCGGTTTTGGGACTAGATTCTGAGCCGCAAATCGTGTAGGGTGGTTTCCCCCGCCCAAACCGGCGGGCTTCATCTAAGCAGGAGAGAGGCGGGGAGATGAGTGGCCAAGAATTAGTCTTGAACTATTTGCGGGACAGGATGGTCATAGCGTGGGTCAATGAAGACCTAGAAGAGGCGCAGAGCTTTAACAGATACTTTGATGCAATCGACGGGATGGACGACATCGGGTACAATGAAACGCACAAGGAAGCCCCCGACCTAAGAGGTAATATCAAATGACAGCCTTTGATTCACATGTAAACGTAGTTGGGACTTCAATTGGGACCCCTACCGAAGAGCAGCTTGCAGACGGTGCCCCTTCGGCCGTAGAGATCGCAATCAAGGTTGGGCAGCAGCTTCCGTTTGCTCAGGGTCCCGGACAACCACCAGTGGTGGCAGAGATCGGGACGCTGCGCTTTACTTTAGACCGGGTCACAGCCCTTGAATTCTTCGAGCGCGGACTGGAAGCGGCAAACGACTTGCCCTCTAAGCCCAGCATCGACATCGCCACCAGCCTTGATGGGATCGAGGCGGCGACCCAGAAGGTGGCCGCCCTGACCAAGAGGCAGTAATCATGGAACGGTATTTCAAAGCCATCGAGAAGATCAAAGAGCTAGAGGCCGAGGTGCAGCGACGCGCTCAAACAGAGGGCGAGCTTCGGAGCCAAATGAAAGAACCGGCGGAGTCGCATCCATTCGTATCCGCCGAGCGCTACGTCGACTTCGTCAAAAAGATTGCCGATACGAAAAGTAAGTTCGCCAAGGAAGCTCGGGAACTGCTTGAGAGCTAGGCACTATTTATGCCTTCCCCCCGTAGTGAATTAGTGCACATCTAAGCCCACGTACCACTGCGGCTGGCGCGGGCGAGTTAAAACCCCAAGAAAGGAACACAGATGGCACGTTTCATTACCCTCCGAGCGCTTCATCGCTCGACACGCGTTCGCGTCAAGAATTCCAACGGCGACCTCGTGCAGCTTTCGACGACTTCCGACACTACTGTCGATGTCGACGACGCCGACGTTCGGCGCGCTCTCGGTCATCACCTCGCGATTGGTCAGTACCTCGTGACGACTTCGGATACTGCGGGAGCTACAGGTCCTACAGGTCCTACAGGTCCTTCAGGTCCTTCAGGTCCTTCAGGTCCTTCAGGTCCTTAGGCTCTACGCGACATAGACCCTTAGAAGCCCGCGAAAGCGGGTTTCTTTGTTTCTGGCGTCAGATTTGTTGTCCTCGACACGACCTATGTCCTACAACGACAAAGGAGACAGCATGACAAAGCAATCAGCCGGAAGCAAATTTCTAACAACCGAGTTCGACCGGCTACTCAAAGTACTGGAAGCAGACAACTGCCAGCACAACGTAACCGACACGGAACTAATCAGCCGTGACAACAGCAACCACTGCGTAAGCGTGGCTGGGATCCTGCACATCATCTACAAGGCAACAACCAACGCGGCTGACCTCCGCAAACGGACCGCAGGAATTACTGATGGTGGCGAACTGTTCGCAGCCATCAAGCATGGCGCTGAGTGATGGATCCGGAAGAATACGTGTCCTTAGCGCCACCGCTGACAGAGGGGTTCAATTATGGTCGCCGATGTGCTATAATAAGGCTATGCTTGTAGAGATCGATCCTAACCGCCTCCTTAGCAACGACCTTGGTCTGTGTCTTGCTCACGGTCGGCTGAAGGCTACAATCACCAACGAAGATGGCACCCACATGACCATCTCGTTCAAGAATTGGAAGCGCGGAGATCGCCGCCGCAACATCCCGATCTATGAGGCTGAGCGCATGTTCGTTCAGGTCCCCAACCAAGGTGGATGGGGAGACAAGATCGGAGACGTCGACCTTAAGACCGGGTCGTTCCGCGCTGCTCCTGCCGCTGACCCCGAGCGCGTGAAGGCCGCTCTGAACATCATAGCTGCGGCGCAAGGAGAAGCCACTGCCGAGCGCATCCAACATCCCGGCGCCTGCATGGTGTGCGGGCGCGAACTGACTGACCCGGTGTCCATTGATCGAGGCATCGGTCCTGATTGCTATGGCTCCATGACCGGCTCCGAGCACCAGCAGAAGGTCAAGGACTTTGAGCGTCTGGTCGAGCCGCCCGTCAACCACATCGCAACGGCCCGGGAGCACCAGACCAATAGCGATGATTTCACCGTTGATTTCGGCGACGCGTTCTCTGGAGCAGCGCTAGTCGCTTTCAAGTCGACTACTAACCAACGCTCTTTCGATTCTTACACCAAGCAGTGGTTTGTAGTCTCAACAGCCGCAAACGCTGCCGCCCTGAAGCAGTTCGCCAACGACTTCGACCTGAACATCTCTGATGATGCGCTGGCTCGCATCGAGAGCTTCGGCGATGTCGAGCTGCCCGCTGAGATTGCTGAGATCACCATCGCCACAATCGGCGATGACATCACGGTGGCGTTTGACTTTGCCGCGCAAGCAGGCGCAAGCGATGTAAGCCTGCGCGCCAACTTTGACGACATGCTTCGTGCTGTCAAGTCCATCGAGACTCCTCGTCGCTTTGACGGCGTTCACAAGCATTGGGTTGTCGCCCCAACCGGCAATGCAGCCGATGTCCTGCGCGAGATGTGCAAGACGTTTCGGTTTGAAATTTCCGATGAGGCGACGGCCAAGTTGAAAGAGGCTACGAAGCATGGTGCGGCTGAGGCCAAAACCGCCGAGGCGCGTATTGCGCTTTCTAAGGCTGACGATGCCGACATCGATCTAGGCCACTTCGGCTTTGAGCCGTTTGCCTTCCAGCGCGCCGGAATCGCTTACGGAGACCTCGCCCACGACCGCTACATGATCGCTGATGAACAGGGTCTAGGCAAGACCATTCAGGCCTTGGGCCGTATTCAGGTCAAGCAGCAGTTCCCAGCCGTTGTCGTTTGCCCGTCCGCCGTCAAGATCAAGTGGGCGCGGGCATGCAAGCAGGCCTTCAACGGTGATCGCACCGTGGAGGTCCTAGAAGGCAAGACGCCGACAAAGCTTGAGGCGGACATCACCATCATCAATTACGACGTCTTGTCCTTCTGGTCTAAGGCCATTATCGGTGCCAAGCCGATGGCCCTTATCCTCGACGAGTCGCATTACATCAAGAACCGCAAAGCCAAGCGCACTGTCGCCGCTAAGGCCATCGCTAAGGCCATCCCCAAGGATGGGGCCGTCATTCTGCTTTCCGGTACGCCGATTCTCAATCGCCCCATCGAACTGGTCGAGCAGCTTGATGCCATGGGTCGGCTTACAGAGTTCGGAGGCTCGACCGGCTTCATCTCTCGCTATGTCGGCTGGGAGCGCAACGATTTTGCTGGTGGTAACGTGCCTGTGAAGAACGGAGCGATGAACCTGCCGGAGCTTAACAAGAAGCTGCGCGCAACCTGCTTCGTCCGTCGACTCAAGAAGGATGTGCTTCCCGAGCTTCCCGAAAAGCGTCGTGATGTCGTCCCGATTGCGATGGATACCGACGCTTACGCCAAGGCCTACCAGTCGGCTCGCAAGGCTGTCCGCGACGGGCTTTCTAAGACCGAGCAGCTTGTGGAGATCCAGAACCTTCGTCGTGCTGCCGTCGAGGCCAAGCTGGATGGCTGCATCGATTGGATCACAGACTTCCTCGAATCCGACGAGAAGCTGGTCGTGTTCGCCCGTCACCGTGACGTTCAGTCGCGCATCCACGAAGCCTTCCCGGGGTCGGTTCGCATCGCTGGGGTAGCCGATCAGACCAAGCAGGCTCGACAGGACGCCATGGACGACTTCCAGAACAACCCAGACATCAAGCTTGCTGTTGTGTCCCTCGACGCCGGTCGTGAAGGCATCGATCTTTACGCCGCATCCAATCTTGCCTTCGTCGAGCTTGGCTGGAATCCGGGAGTCCACGATCAAGCTGAAGACCGCATCCATCGCATCGGCCAAGATCGCGGGACCATGATGTACTACCTTCTCGCCGAGGGCACGATTGACGAAGAGATGTCGCGTCTGATCGAGTCTAAGCGCCGCATCAAGGACGCCGCCACAGAAGGACAAGAGATCCTAGACGAGCCAGACTACGACATGGTTGGCAACCTTGTGCGCTGGCTTGCAGAAGAGGACGAGGCTAGCTAGAAAAGGTTGGACTGCTCAATCTTTAAAGTCTGCTAGGGTGTTATCTCTAGCGGAAAGGAAGATTGATGAATTCCAAACTAAACGCCTTAGAGCGCGTGGCCACAGCGGCCTCCACCTTGCGCAAGGCACAGGAAGACGAGACCTCTGAGCGTGAGCATTTCGCAGAGGTGTGTCGAGAGGCGTACAACGAGGGCGCTAACGACCGTGAGATGCACGAGATCACGGGCTACAGTCGCGCTCGCATCCAGCAGTTCCGTAGCGGTAAGGCGACCAGAAAGCAGGGATAGGATGGCCTCCACCGGTAAGCCCCGTCGCCGTCGTGTTTGGGACAACCCGCCTGAGACCCGCAAGGCGTGGAAGCGCTCCAAGAGGTCCGGCTTGCTCAAAGGAAAGTTCAACCGACACCTCACGACCAAGGAGAAGCGTCGCATGGAAGAAAGGCAACCATCATGATCCGCTACAACATCGATTGCCCTTATCATCGGGGCGTCATGATCGAGCAGGTCGAGGAAGGCGAATGGGTCCGCTACAAAGACATCGAGGCCCTTGTGACCATTTCGGCCAATGTGACGGACCGTCATGATCGGTTCCTCAAGGCGCTACGCAGCATCGCAGCTCTACCGGGATCAATGTCATCCGTAGCTAGCGATGCGTTAGAAGGCCGCCGTGGAAAACCAGATTGAGGTCTTCCCACCACACGGCTTCGTCCGGCTGACCGACTGGATGGGCACAGAGCTAGACATTGTCAACGCTGCCCGCGTGTCCTTTCATCGGGAGTCAGAATGGCAGGTAGACAAGGACAGCGAGAAGATCTTTTCGCTGACAGAACCGGATGCCGGGTTGATCAGGTTCTTGCTTGAGAACAAGCATGGCACGCCATTTGAGCAGGGCTTCCAATCAATGTGGCACATCCGCTTGCCGATATTCGTGATGAGAGAGTGGGTCCGGCATCGCATTGGCCACTTGTCAACGAAGAGTCGGGGCGTTATGTCCAGATGCGTCCAGACTTTTACTGTCCGGACTTTGTGCGCACGCAAGCGGGTAAGCCCGGATCGTACACCTTCGAACCGACGGAGGCCTGTGTCGCTGAAAAGACACAGCAGATCATCAGGGCCAATAGCGCGTACGCTTGGGCATCCTATGAAGAGATGCTGGATGTTGGCGTTGCCAGAGAGGTCGCCACTCAATCTTTATACCGAGATCCGGTGGACGGCCAACGCCCGGTCCCTAATGCACTTCTTGGCTTTGAGGTCGCATCCGGACGCCATGTACGAGATCCGTAAGTATGCGAAAGCCCTTGAAAAGCTATTTACTTACCACATGCCAATCGTCTACTCGGCCTTCGTAGATGCAGGTCGTGTCGCGCCCTAATGCTTGTCAGTTGACCCTTGCTCAAGGGTAATACGTGATGAGCAAGACTACTCATACCAATTATCACACGGGCGAGCCGTGCGATTGCTTTTTCGGTCGCTCCGCACGACAGCCGTCATGGGAGTTCACGGCAGCCAAGCTCGACATGCTACGCAAACGAGAAGATTTGCAGACCCCCGAGGCTCAGAAAATCTTGGACATGTTGGCGAATAAGTATCCCAGCATAGACAAATTATATCCGCTTATCGTAAACGGATGGAAGGCAGCAAAGCCTGATCCAGAGGTCCCGGTCTGGGCTGCGACCCCTCAGGATGAGTTCGACGCCTTTAGCCAATGGCGACAGGCCGAATACCTGACCGAGTCTCCATCGGAGATGGTCGTTTTCGACGCGCAGGGAAACCGGTGGGTAAAGGATGGGGCAGACCTGCAAAGACGGGGAGTAGGCTGGTCTTCAACAACGGCCGGTAGCGACATCGCGACCCTCCCCTCTTTTGATCTCATTAGAGCACATGGCCCAATAACTATCGGCCCCCAGCAGCCGCCCCCCGAGGATCCCTCCCGGATCATCCGAGGATCGAAAGGCGAAAGGGGAACCGCCGAGCGTTATGTAAGCATCGGGCCTAACGGAATCAGGGGGAACTCTGTTACATCACCATATGCAAAGGGAATCCCCGAAGGCCAATTGTCTTCAATGCTTTCTGATACCAAAGAACTAAAGAAGCACGGTCGGGGTGTGAATTTTGACTCTTTCTCTTTGCCTGATTTATTTGTCCACATGGAGAAAGAGTCTGAGTGGTTGCAAGAGCGCGAGCGCCCTAAGCTTGGGCAGACCGTCCACAAGTTTGACAATGGCTGGTCTATCCGCAGATTGCAAAACGAGCATGAGTGCATCCGTGAGGGTAAAGACATGCATCACTGCACTGGTAACCCCGGTCAGCCGACCTCCGAGCATTCGCACTACAAGGGGGTCTCGTATCGAGAGGGAGTAGATCCTGACCCCGACAAAAGCACATATCATCTGTATTCGCTTAGGGATAAAGACAACTTCCCTCATGCCACGCTAGAGCTTAACGACCGCTATGACGGCAGCGACAACGAAGTTGTTCAGCTACAGGGTCCGAACGACACTCCGGGTACGGACGAAGAGCTTGAGATGGTCAATGAGTTCTTGGGGCCGCACGGGTTGAGTACCGACTGGGGCACCGGGGAGCCGGATGCTTGCAGACATTGCGCAAACGATTTTGGTGGAGATGGCGATTTTCGAGACGGCTTGTGCGAAGATTGCTGGGATGAGCATAATCGGGAGGAGTGCAGGAGCTGCGCCAACGAAGCTTGGCGAGACGGCTTGTGCGAAGATTGCTGGGAACACGAAAATTATGAGCCTTGGTGGGAAGACGAATACGAAACCGAACCTGCGAACGACGCAGACTCATATTTCGACCAATTTGTACATGAGGACTTAGAGGGAAGCGCCCCTGAAGAATGGGAGAGAGCCAGTAACGATGCCGACACATATGAGAAAGATCCTCCAGAGCTAGTTCAGTCAGATCCGCTTCATGACGAAGTGTGGGACGATATAGCCAACCCGATGCGGCAACCCAGCTTTGATCCTTTGGGCGGGAGGGAACAGCAGCACCCGTCTCCCGGATTAAAAAACTTGCCGTTCGATGATACTCATCATCGTAAATTTGACCCCGAGAACCACCAAGCCTTTTTAGATGCGGCCAAGCAGCACGGCCACTTGGAACACTTTCACAACGCTTATCAGGATTGGCTAACAAGCGAATACGAGGGCGCTCCAAACTACCCATACGAAGACCATATCCATGATTTCTACAACAAGGCTTTTGCCCCGCACATCAATCCGGGGACGGGGGCATTTGAACAGCCCCAGCAGATACACAGGGTCGTCAGGGAAGACGGAGCCTATAAGAGAGAATGGGAAACTGCTGCCGACAGGTACTGGAAGCAGCAGACTGAGAACTATCCCCAGCTCCCCTCGTCGGGCGGACCTTCTGTCGTAGACGGCAATGAGCCTTGGGGGCAGTTCAATGATGTCTACCCGAATTTTGATAATATCTACCCGAGTTTTACTAACGGCGAGCGCGAGCCGCTGCCGCCGACCCAAGTGCCACCAAAGCCATCTTACTGGTCTAAGGTAGCCAAACGCAAAACGCACCACCACTGGGAGCACGGACATCCTTGCGGGTGCCCTTGGGGTAAACATGAGGGTCATACCGCTGCGCGTATTGATCACTTAACGGGGCGCCCAGATCTTCAAACCCCCGAGGCACAAAAGTTCTTGGACTCATTGGTACAACGCGAATACCCGGACAAACTTTTGAACTGGATGGTCCGCGAATGGAAGGAAAATAGACTTTCTGTTATTCATCGTGATGACGGAGGTCCCGTACAGGGTTTTTTATCTGTTGATAAAGCTAATGAATGGGTCGACATTCTGGACCAGTCGAAGCACCTAGGTGACGGCATCGACCTCATGCAGTTCAATTACGAAGAACTACAAGAGAAGATGGAGGAGAAGGCACAAGAGCAGATGAAGCGGGATTGGCCTAATCTCGGCGAAATAGTGCACACCTTTCAAGAAGAATACGATCCGAGTGGCAAGCAGAAGACTGTCGCTTGGACTATGCGCAAGCTTCGCAACTCCCGCGAAGCAAAGATCGAGGGGCACAAGGATCAAATGAATCATTGTGTCGGAGGCTACGGTAAGAAAATTGATAACGGCAATTATCACATTTACTCACTGCGCGATCCTGACAATCGGCCTCACGTAACCGTCCAGCTAGATAACGATTACCCAGAGGCACACGCAGTGGAACAAATCTACGCCCCTAATGACACCCCGGTAGATAATCCGGACCATCTAGACAAAATCAACGAATGGCTTGCCCCTCGTGACATCCGACACACTCCCTTCGAGCCTTGGTGGCCCCCTGTCTATGAGGTTGAGATCGACAACCCCGCAGCTTACATCGTGCATAATGACATGGACGGTTACGGGGGCGCCTATGACCGCGACTATTTGGAACCAGATGAGTATCAGATCGCGATGTATGAAGCCGATGAGCACGAGGTAGAGCCGCCTGAGCTGCGCGTAACAGGCGTTGACTGGCCTTCGATTTGGTCAGAACTATCAGTCGAGCGCGATTACCCAAGGCCGATTGAACAGATGCGGGGCCTGCATAGAGATTTTGTCGCCACCGCTGCGCAAGCAAACGACCTGCCAGAAGTCCGCAAGCAATTTGACAGATGGAAGAACAACAAGTTCCCGGCTCCAGCGTGGGGCACCACCCCCGGCTATCAGAGTAATAACGAGCACCATCAGTGGATGGCTAATTTCTGGCCCCAAGCGATCAATGAGCACATGAATGCGGACACTGGGGAGTTCGAGCCTCCAAAGTGGGATGCAAGTGCAGGAGCTTATACGAATTGGTGGGAGCGAAACCGTCAGCGTTTCCCGCAAATCCCCGGCTTGGAATCTGAACCCCAGCCAATGCCCTATGCTGCCAAGACCGCCGCTCCAGTCTACTACCGCTGGACCTTTGCGCCCGATACTGGAGAGGTTGAGATCGGCCATAACGAGGAGGACCATCCTGCTCTCATCCGCTATCACGAGCAACTTGCCGACCAACTGAACCGTGGCCACGTCGTCCATGGCTACGCCTATCGCATTGTTGACGGCTGGCGCCTATCTGACGATGAGCACAAGCCCCTAGAAGACCCATACGTCGTCTCTCAGGTGCTGCGAGCGCTCAACATGCAGAGCACCCCTAATCGTCCGTCTCAGCCCACAGAAGGGCCTACATGGGCGCCTGCCGACCAAGACTTCGACCGCCTGCATTATGGCCTCCCTACCTGATCCCAAAGATTGCCGCTTGCAATCTTCAAAGATTCTGCTACGGTTCCTTGATCCCCAACAAAAGGCTTGGAACTGATGGCAGATTTCGAAGGCTGGAGCGTTGAAGAGCTAGAGGCCCGTCTGGAGGAGATCAAGGACGAGGTCGAGGAATTCCACGAACTGGAAAAGACCATCGAATTCCTAAATGAGATCAGCTACCTGCGAGACGAAGGCTTCATTGATATCGAGCACTGCGAAGACGGCGAGGTCCGGCTTTACCCCAAGCAGGACGCTTGGGAGCCAGAACTGGGTTAGGAGCAGCCGCTGAAAGCGGCCCCTTCCTGTGCCGTAATTTTATGATGTGGAGTGAAGATCCCGGGCGAGACGTAACATCTGCTTTCATCGGCATCACGACCCCTGCTCGCGATCTCTATAACGAGATCGAAAAACGAGGCTGGACCGTTTCTAATGTGGCGGTCAAGGACGGACAGTATTCCTGCCAGATCAAGAACCCGGCAGGCGAATCGATAGAGAAGGTCGGTCCCGATCAGAACACGGCTATTGGTCATGCGCTAATGGCGCTGATCCGGAAGGAGACCATCCGCCAGCCGCACTTGGCTAACTGGGAAGGCGAGGTAGCTAATATCGCTCGTGCCTACGCGGAGGCTCCAGCCTACGATACTAAAGCCGCCGCAGCTTGGAAAGAGCTTGCCGACGACATGGCTTCTCGCGGTCAAGCCATTCGTCAACAGATCGATGTTGAATACGTCGGCGACCCGGACCCGTACAAGAACATCAACGAGATGTGTGAGGACGTAATCAAAAAGCGTCACATCTCGATCAGTAAAGCTAACATTGAACATCCAGTTTGGAGCCGCAGTCAGGTCCTCGACTACCGTCTTGTGCGCGACGTCCTAGGTCATTGTCAGGCGGGTGGGGATTACAGTTGGTTTGGAGAAAACCAAGCCACCGCCGCGATGATGCCGCTGTTGTCAGAGAACGCTCAAAAGGCGCTGTTTACCGAGAGCATCGGTCAGGCCGCCTACAACAATCACTTCCGTGGTTACGGGCCGCAGAAAATCGCCTTCCTTGATTTCGACCAGTCAGATAACGACCCCACGCACACGGGCGTCCATCCCGATCATACGCTGGTCCCCGGAGAGATCGCCCGCACGGCCTCCGCTGAGGGCGAGGATCCCAACGCTGGCTGGGAGTCCGGCATCCATCCGCTGCCGGATAATGCCTACCTGTGGAATCGGGATTCAGTCACGGGTCTTGATCCGCTCGACTGGCAAGGCGGTCGTGACGCTGCCTCGCAAATCGATACCCGCTGGCACACATTGTCCAATCCCGATGGTGACGACAATGACACTAAGCGTCAGGCTGTCGCCAATGCGCTACGAGCGGCCATCCTATCGCCGCGCAAACCGATGCAGTGGGGATCCGCCCATTATCAGAGCGTGTCGAGCCTTCCTGCCCGTGTCAGCGACCCGATGCGCTTCTGGAACACCCTTGAAGAGTGTCGTGATGACCACAACCAGTCCATAGGCCTAGAGTCGGGAGTCCATCGATTTGCATGGGCACCGGAAGAGCAAGCGTTCAAACAATGGATCGCCTCTGTCGAACCGGATCTACCGTCGGACCAAGTTGATCGCTTGGTCCAAGAGCAGCTTTTCCACATGCTGTCCGAAGAGGAGCAGCGCATTATGCAGGACGATGACAAGGGTCAGATGACCAGTGATGTGATCGAGCGTAAGGCGCACAAGGCGATCCGCAAGAGGCTCAAGCTGATGACCAAGGGCAACTTCGACGAAAAGACTGACAATGTCGACATGCTCTACTCGGCGGCCTCTCAACTTGGCAAGGGACCGTATTATCCTTATCTGGCCAATCAGATCAAGGCTTTAGCTGGCGTTGGCCGCCATGCTGATTCGCTTCTTGCGGCTGCTGCGCGTGATGTCCGGAAGGGCGGCAAAGGTTACGACTTCCGCAAAGAGGTTCTACGCCTCAAGCTCCCTAATGTCGGCCCCCGTGAGGCTTCTCACGCTTGGTTGCTACTACAGCCACAGTCGAGCGAGCTTGCTGTCGTCGATCCGCACCTGAAAGAGGTTCTGGAGCACAAGCCTGACGCGATCAGTGATCGCGATTACTTCAAGCTTGAGCGCCAACTGGCCGCCGGTCGTGACGCTTCGGGATACAACCATGTACCTCTCGGCATGTTTGGATGGACGATGTCTGATCACAAGCGAGGGGGGCATGGTCATCACCGCGATCATCGCCCGATGCGGGTTCTCAACCCTCTCCCTCACCGCGAAGAAACAGATCCTCAAAATAAGTGGAAGGCCCCGCACTGGTGGAAGGCAACTGAGGGCGCTCGCAATCAGGTCGGCAAGCAATTCGATTCCGAGATCGGGGCGAACTTCAAGTCCACAGAGATTCCTTTCCAAAGAACCGCCAAGACCGCCTACAGGGGCTGGGGGCCAGTCAAGAGCTTTGACCATTGGTGGGATAAAGAAAAGCCGATCAACCCGAGGAAGGCTAAGATCCTTGCTGAGTATGCTGCCGGTGAGAAAATGTCCCAAAAGCAAGTCAACGAGTTCTTGCTTAAGCACAAAGACGAGGTCACCGATTACACAGAATTCAAAAAGAAGTTCATGAAAACCTTTAAGCGCTATAAGCAATCGGCTAGCGGCGGTCGCATCCCGTACTTCGTTCATACGGACGGCCATATCGAAGGCAATCCCGGGGCTTCTTTGATGCAGCACATCAAAGAGCAAACGGGCCTTTCGACCCGGGAGATTTGGGAACAAATTGCAGAAGCGGGGAAACGATAACTTCTCCATCGCTTTCTGCGAACAGTAATATTAGCGATGAGCTTTCTCCCCGAGCAACATAATTTTGCAATCTGGAAGGGCGCGACGTTCCGCGCCACCATCACTCTCTATACCGACGAGGGCATCACTCTACGAGACCTTTCCAGTCATACCGCCGAACTCATTATCCGTGATGAGCCGGGAGGAACGCCGCTTGTTAGCTTGACTACGGAAAACGGCGGGATCACTCTAGGCGGCGCGCAGGGCACAATCAACCTATACATTTCTGCTACCGCTTCGGCATCGATTACGTGGGTCTCGGCGGTTTATGATCTAACCGTGGCCGCAGGCAGCGGCGGAGACACAGACGCTCTACTTTACGGCGGCTTTAGCGCTCAGGGGATCTAATGGCGCAGATCGTTATTGATCGGCAAGAGCTTGCCGTAGCTATTCTCAACCAAGGGATTCAGGTCGTCGCCCCTGCGCAACAAATAACTGTTGAAGATGTCAACCAGCAGATCGCTTTAACTGTTGGTGATGCCCAAACTCGGATCGTCACGATTTCCCAGTTCGGTCCTCAGGGGGTCAAGGGCGAGCCGGGAGGCATCTATATCTTCGAACAGTCGGTTCCGGCTTCGACTTGGACGGTTGAACACAATCTGAATGTCTATCCCGTGCCGCAAGTTGTCGATTCGTCTGGAAACACGGTCGAAGGAGACATAACCTATGTTTCACCAAACGTCTTGATCATAATGTTCAGCAGTAGTTTCGGCGGCACAGTTTATCTAGCCTACTAACCTATTTTGCCTAAATTTCTTAATAACCTTGATCTAAGCAAGAATGAGCTGCGTAACGCTCGCGTACAGAATCTAGCGACTGCTCCGTCCAGTCCAGTTTCTGGTCAGATCTATTACGATACTGACGATAACAACCTTTATATCCACAATGGCACCACTTGGGTCGCCATTCAGCAGGGCGCGGTCATTGACGCCACCACCTCGGTTAAGGGTATTGTCCAGCTCGCTGGTGACCTTGGAGGGTCGGGTACGGCTGCTGGCGCCCCAATCATTACGGCCGGTGCGATTACCAACGGCAAGCTGGCTGATGGCGCGGTCAGCAATTCAAAGGTCGCTTCAGATGCTGCTGTTGCTTACAGCAAGCTCAATCTGGGGAGCAGCATTGTAAATGCTGACATCAGTTCTTCGGCGGCCATCGCCTACTCGAAGCTTAGCCTTTCAAGCAGCATTGTAAATGCTGACGTCAGTTCTTCGGCAGCCATTGCTTACTCGAAGCTATCGCTTAGTACCAGCGTCACTACAAGCGATCTGGCAACCGCTACCACGCTTAATGACATTGCCACCAATCGTTCTGCGACTGGGGCGGTCACTCTTAGCAACCAGAAGATCACCAACCTTGCAGACCCGACCGCTGCTCAGGACGCTGCGACAAAGGCATATGTTGATGCTACTGCTCAGGGCCTTGACCCCAAGGCGTCCGCCAAGGCTGCAAGTGTTGCCAACCTGACGCTATCCGGCACTCAGACGGTCGACGCAATCGCGCTTTCGGTAGATGACCGCGTTCTAGTCAAGGCTCAGACTGCGTCTGAAGAGAATGGCATCTATCTTGTCAAGTCCGGCTCATGGGTCCGTTCTACTGATGCTGATTCATGGGGCGAACTGGTCAGCGCATTCGTCTTCGTTGAACAAGGGACGGCCAATGCTGATAACGGGTATCTATGCACCGTTGACGGCGGAGGGACCCTAGGGACCACTGCCGTAACGTGGGTACAGTTCTCGGGCGCTGGGCAGATTACTGCTGGCGCAGGTCTTACAAAGACTGGCAACCTTCTTGACGTAGGGGCCGGGACCGGTATCAGCGTCAACTCAGACGACGTCGCGATTGACACAAGCCTTGTCGCCCGTCATTACGCTGCCACCATCGGCGATAACTCTTCCGTTTCCATCACGGTTACTCACAGCCTCGGCACGCGTGATGTGACAGTTTCGATTTATGACCGCTCTACCTATGAAGAGGTTTTCACAAACATCGAGCATACCAGCACAAGTGCTGTTACAGTGTCATTCGCAAGCGCCCCTTCCATTGATCAATACCGCGTTGTTGTTGTTGGGTAAAGTCATGTCATGCCAAGTTTCCTCGAATCTGCGGTAATCAATAAGCGGCTTCGACTCAAGGCCGATGAGTCGAAGGTCGAATTTGGAGATGGCGGCGGCACGTACGATGTAAGTTTTTACCGTCACGCTGCTGACGTTCTCAAAACCGACAACAGTCTGGTCGTAGCGCAAGCCCTGACGGTCGGCTCGCTTTCTCTTGGCGCACCCGTCACGAAAACCGCAAACTTCAGTCTTGCCGCAACCGAAAACTGGGTTATCAACAACAAGGTGGGTTCAGCGTGTACTGTCACGCTCCCTGCCGCTTCATCTTTCACAGGCAGATTGGTAACTGTTGTCAATTACCAAGCCCAAACGGTTATTTCGGCGGCGTCTGACGTTGTTCCTCGCGTAGGTGGTGCTGCCGGAACCGCGATACTTGCGGCAATCGTTGGCGAGTGGGCAACGCTAGTTAGTGATGGCACTAACTGGGTTATCGCAAATACAAACATTGGTGGTGCGAGCGGTCCTACTGGTCCAACTGGGGCTACGGGTACTACGGGTGCTACTGGACCGACCGGCGTTACCGGAGTCGCGGGTGCAACGGGTCCAACGGGTGTTACGGGCGCTACTGGCGCTACTGGAGCTACCGGAACAACTGGAACAACTGGAGCTACAGGACCAACTGGTGTAACGGGTAATACTGGTGCTGCTGGTGCTACTGGCACAACTGGCGCAACAGGAACAACTGGAGCTACCGGCCCAACGGGGGTAACAGGAGCAACGGGAACTACAGGTGCGACTGGCGGGACCGACCCCACTGCCCGATCTTTTGCTATATTTACATCTTAACTAGGAGTTAATTTACTAATGGCCGATACATATAAGAGACTTTATCAAGGCACAATCGGGACTTCAGCGGCGGCGGCATACACCGTTCCTTCTGCAACGAGCGCGATTGTTAAGTCCATGCGCATCGTGAACTATTCTGGTGCTGCCGCCACGATTAAGTTGTGGCATGGAACTGGCGGGGCTACCAATGCGAACGTAATTCTTCCCGAAGTTTCTGTTGATGCTGGCGGCTTCGCTGAGTTTGATGGAACTTTGACTATGGCCGCTGCTGATATTATTTATGCGCAGGCAGGCACAGTGACTTCTATTACCCTAACTATTTATGGTCTTGAGATTACCTAGTGGCTTGGAACTTTTATAACTCAAGCGGGGTAGCCAAAACGGGTGAGCATGTCGCGCGTGTCGGGATGTTAACGAACACGCAAAGCACAATTAAGACGACAGCGTTCTCAACGGCCAGTACGACTTTTGTTGACGTTACCGGTCTGGCGGTGGTAATCACACCGTTATTCAGTACGAGCAAGATTCTCGTCATCGTCAGTATCTACACGTCGCATAGCGCGGGGGATCTCAACACGTTCAACATTGTGCGCGGCAGCACGAACATTGCGCAGCCCTCAGCCGACACGTATTCCGGTAGTATGAACTCGTCGACGACTTCAGTTACGGGCTCGACCGATGAGACCGTGGCGCTCACGTTCCTTGATTCGCCCGCAACGACAAGCGCAACAACCTACAAGATCCAAATGAAGGTAAGTTCTAACACCGGGTACGTTTGTCGCCGTGGTGATCTAGCGAGCGTGTCGGCTGCTGCAACCATCACAGTCATCGAAGTGTTGCAGTAATGAGCATTCTCCTACTCCTGATTAGATAATGGCATGGGGATTCTTTACAAGCTCAGGCCAAGAAAAGTATTCCTCCGATAGTCCCGTCATAACTGCGCTTCGCCGTGCGTTCCGCAGCCTTGCGTCTATTGGCGTTCCAATC
>Ga0209702_10002897_pt1 | contig 28451 bp, 33 predicted proteins | sample FRY01_FD_187210 | JGI IMG/M metagenome (GOLD analysis project Ga0209702, IMG submission 187210) | Freshwater microbial communities from Lake Fryxell liftoff mats and glacier meltwater in Antarctica - FRY-01 (SPAdes) (version 2) | ecosystem: Environmental > Aquatic > Freshwater > Ice > Glacier... | reverse complement strand
AACGACGTCGCTCGCCTGATGAACCAGCGACCCCGCAAGACCCTCGGATGGAAAACACCCGAAGAAGCCATGGCCGAAGAACTTGCGGCCTTCAGATCAAACGTTGCACTTGAAAATTGAATCCAAGAAGCAAGAGAGGCGCTCAATATTTCACGAGATTTTATAAATACGTTAGTTAGCTTATATCACGCTGGCTACCCTGTAGATGCCGCAGCAGATCAGCTTGCCAAATCCGAATCATAGATTTTATTGGATGCCCAAAAACGACCCATTTAGAACGTTCAAAACCGAGATATTCTGGCCCTGACGATCATCCTAGGCATTCATAATTCTCTCTAGCTGTTCCGTTGTTTCTGAATAATCCGAGTCTTGCTTTAGTATGAAGTAAGAAATTATGATCGGATCATATTTTCTAGCCACGCCTCTATTATACTTTTCAGTAAGAGGACTTATGTGCGGCTTTCCTTCAAGAAGCTGTGTGCACAAAAAATTGGCAACCAGCTTCAACCCATCACCGGGAGAGTCGCCTCTCTCAATCACTGCATTAAATAAGTCCATGTGATCAACTATATATGAATCAGCTATTTTCCTGTCCAAACCAGTTATATCGACAATGATGTTTTTCGCGGGCTCACAGAAGTTTGCTACCGTTGCTATCCTCTTGAAAAACCCTAGTGCCATTTATTATCTTCTTTCTTTTTCTTTTGAATCAAGAGATTTACTAAAATTTTTCTCGAAATTGTCCGCTCCGTCGAATGGGTTTATTCAAATCGTTCCATTTGTCCCCTGTATCTTTCATTAATTTCAACATCAGGGAATTAAGATGCTTGCCGTCGCTATGCGACTGTGTAGATCTTTGAAAGATTTTGCCTTTTCCGGCTGTTTGACAGTCTTGGCACTCGATTTCACCCTCACCTACAGCAATAATGGCAGACGCATCTGGCCAATTTACAACGCTTACAATGGCAACATGGTAAGACGAACAAGCAGGACACCTATATTGAGTAAATCGATAGTCTAGCTGCTCTCTAAATGAATAATCTCTACTAGAGTAAATCATCGCGCTTTTCCGCCAATATATTAAATTTACCCAAATAAAAATGGGCCGTCTACCTCGGCCGGATGCCGATTTTCCTTCATGACATGCATGTATAACACTGCCTTGCACCAGCCAAATTTACAAGCTTTTTCAAAACAGCAAAGCCACACGATCGACTCCGCCGGAATTGTTGCACCCCAAGAGCACAACCGTTACGCGATTTGCCGCCTGCCGAACCCGTGTTACATAATACTGCTTGTCAGACGGAATGGGCTTAAAGGTTGAACGAAGCGGCTCAAGCGACCATAAACTGATTACCAAAAACAACCGTTTTTGCACGGTCACCGAAGCGGACTTTGGAGCACATTGAACCAAGGTCCGAAACGTCCGCGTTACAGACCTTGGGACCAACTGCGGCGAATGGCCGGTAACCGCTCACATCAAATGTCGATGACAAGATTGCCAATCACTACTCTCAATCCGCCAAAGATGTACAATTGTGCCCTTTTCGAATCGCGACAGACGGTGCCGCTGCATGCCGCCATTGCTAGGCAGCGAATCCCTGCCGCTCTTTGAAAACGTGAACCTATTATGCGGGACGGGCTTGCGCTGCGGTCGAGGCGTTCGGCGCTTCCTGCAGGGCAATCACCCGGCCCGTTTTCATCTGCATGTTCGCGCCTGATCCCGCAGGACGGCATAATCACCCAGCATCCGCACCACCATTGCCCCGTCAGGCAGCGCCTCGAGTTCAATCGCCGAGCGGGTCTGATCGGAAGCGCTGTATTCCACAATGGGCGGGCAGGCAGCCGTTGGGTCAGAACTGACCGTCGCGCAGCCGCTCAACCAGAGCATCGCGATCAGCAGGGCGGCGACTGGCGGCGTCCAGCATTTTGCGTTGGATTTCATAGGTTTTCTCCGAATTTGAAAGGCGTTCAGTCAACCGGCCAGTGCGTTCCCCGGCGCGGCGAAGGTTGAGCAAAAACAGGGCGAGGGTGGCGATGGCCAGAAGCAAAGCCAGCGCCTTGCGCGCCGGGCCGCTGGCGATGATGGCCGTGATCCAGCCGATCATCGCTGCCCCCGCTTCCAGTCATCAATCCGGGCGTGGATGGCAACGGCGATCCCGATCAGCGCCACGGCGATGAATATCCAGCGCAGTGTGTCCAGATATGGCACCAGGGGCAGGATAGCGGTTTGGGTTTCTGCCAAGACGTCTTGCGCCACCTCGACCCCGGCCGCGCCGACCGTGGCGATGCCAGCCGCCCCGCCACCTTTCAATGTGCGGCTATCGGCCAACACTTCGCGGGCAGGGGCCACCTCGGGCACGAAGGGCGTCGCGCGGGCTGGGAACGGTTCGCCCCAACTGCGCGCGGGTCCGAGGTCGATATGTATGAAACCCGAGCGCGGATAGGTGCCGAAACCGAGAAAACCCACCGCGCGGGCGGCTGCGGCAAACGTGGCCGGATCATGGTTCGACATGGCAATGTCGAACGCAGTACCGAGCATGTGCTTGGAGGCCGGGGCACCGCCGACTGCACGGTTGTGGCTGGGGCTGCGATAGCCAGAGCGCACGATCAGCGGTTTACCGAGCCGGTTGCGCAGAGACTGCAGGTTGTCCATGGCCTCGGTGTTGATCTTAATCGCGCCGGTGCCGCGGCAGGCGATCTCTGCGGGTGAAAAGCTGGGCCAGCGCCAGGCAGATTCAGGCACATCGCGGAAATGGGCGTAGGTCGTGGTCGGCATGATCAGTCTCCAGAAATGCAAAACCCGCCTCTGGGGCGGGTGGGTTGGCAGAGTTGGTGGTCTTGGGGCGCGTCAGTCGGTGCGGCCGCGCTGGAAGGCTTCAAACATCAGATCGCGCATGGCGCGGATGTCGGTCTCGATGCGCTCCAGCCGGTCGGCGTCGCCCTTGCGATCTTCGGCGCGCTGGCGATCAACGCGGTTGCGCTCGGCCAGCAGCTCGCGGTCGAGCCGCGCCAGCATCGCGTCGTTGGTAAAAGCCTTTCGCGTCACCGAGGCCAGCAAAGCGATGGTGCCGCCGATCAAGGCGGTGATGGCCGCTGTCAGGCCATGGTCGCGGAAGGCTTGGCCGACCTCCTGCAAAATGGTGGTGCGTTCGGTCATGGGGTATCTGTCCTTCAATAATCGGTTTCAAGGTAAAGACCGGCGCAGTCGTAGGCGACGGCTGCCGCTGTTGCGCCGGTGTTCAAGTAAAGGCGCGGCGAGAGGAATTGGGTGGTTGCGGGCAGGTCCGCCGTGATTTCTCGCTCGAATACAGTGCCGGTGACCTCATTGACCGCCCGAACCCAGACAGACGAAGCGTTGGGGGCTGCGGCGATGAACAGGGTCAGAACACCTCCAATGGCGACGGCGAAGGGCGCGCCCATGTCGGTCAGGGTCGGCGCGCCAGTGCCATCGTTGGTCACCACCTGCCAGTTGGTGTGGGTGCCGCGCTGAAATCCGATGCCGACGGCGTTTATGACCGCCGCGAGGGTCAGGTTTGTGGCCAGCGCCGAAGTTGACCCGTTCAAGCCAAAGAAGCCCATGCCGGTCGCCTGCAGTGTGGTCAGCGAAATGCGGGTGACGAATGTCCAACCACCAAGGCCTGCCGCGTTGCCACGCCAACAGGCCCAGCCCGCAGATCTCTGTTCTGCCGCTGAATCCACCACTGCGGCTGAGGTCAACCGCCAGCGCCGCATCGACGCGGCGAGATTGGTCGCGGCGAGGGTCGGCGTGGCGACCGTGCCCACGGAGGTAATGGGCAGGCCTTCGGTGGTGATCGTGGTGCTGACTGAGGGCGACCAGTTGGCGATCCGGTTGACCCCGAAATGCGGCTGTAGCGGAAAGTCGCGCCCCGAGGGGCGCATCACATCGACCCAAGGTGCGCCAGCGCGATTGCGGGCATAAACCGCGATCTTGTCGGCGGATGGCGGGGAGGGGGCGTTGTTCAACCCCGGCAGGATGGTGGGCTGCGGCAGTTCCACCTGGCCGTTGGTGCGATCCACGATGATGGCATCGAAGAACGCAGACCCGTTCGGGCTGACCTTGAAGCTGAAATTGTCGTTGCCCAAGAGACCGATCAGGGCACGGGCCGAAAATCCGGTCTTGAACGCAAAGGCTGCGTCATTCCCGGCTGCCGCCTTGTTCACCGTCACCTCGATCCCGGCGCCTGCATTGTTCAACAGAACAGCCGGTGTGTTCATCGACAGGCGGTTGAAGCTGTCGGCTGTGGCACCGCCCAGCCCGAGCAGTTGGGCGGTCAGATTGGCTTGCGGCATGCCGACCTGTGTCACGGCATTTGCGAAGGTCACCGTGGGTGTGTTCACAAAGGTCGTGCCGCCAGCGCCTGCGGTCGCCGAGCCGATATTGACGACGGTCGTGGATCCAGACGCGCCTCCGGTGCCAAGGTTCAGGGTCTTAGTCACGCCGGTCGGATTGACCCCCGTGCCCATGCCGTATGTCGCGGCGGTGATTGCCGTGCCGATCGATGCTGCCGCCGCCGAAACGGTGACCGTGCCCGAGGCGGTCAGCGTGCCAGTGATAGACACGGCACCCGATGCTGTTAGCGTGCCCGAAAACGTCTTGTTGCCGCTGAAGGTCTGGGTGCCTGCGAGGATCGCCAGTTCTGATGTTGTGTTGGGCAGGGTGAAACTGCGTGTCGTGCCAGTGCTGATGCCAGATAGAGCAAATACCGCCCTCTTCGTTGGATCGACGGCGTTCACCAGACTGAAGATGGCATCTGACACATCCTGCGGTACGCCAACGGGATCCCAAACAGTACCATCCCAGACCACAAATCCTACCTCATCCGCGATCCACGCCAGCCAGCCCGGACGTGGTACCAGCCGCATCCAGACGCCGTCGACCCAGAACGCCACGTTCAAGTCCTAGCCAGCCCACAGGCCAGTGGCACCCGAGGCTACGATGTGGCGGTCGCCGTCTGCGGGTGATGCAGGCGGTGCGGTGCGGCTGCGGTCGAGAACCGACAATTGTACCATGGCATCCAGCAGCCGCAGCGCCTCGTTGTGGGTGACATGCTTTTGCGCCTGCGATGCCAGGATATATGGCAGCAGGAGGTGGGTGGTGATGTCGGACATTTTTCCGTCTTTCTGGGGTGCGCTTCAGAAGGTGAGGGTGACAGATCGCCCAGAACCCCGGCCGATCAGGGCCGAAAGCTGGAAGATGCGAATGGAGAGGGTCTGACCCGGGCCGAGGGGAGCGCCCCAATCTGCGGTCTGCTGGGCGGCGGTGTAGAGGGCGCTGTTCGTGGCTGTCGTCAAGGATCGCTTGACAACTGACCCGTCCAGAATGTCGACCTCATAGGTCTCGCTGTCTTCCGCCAAGGGCACATCGCCCATGCCCCAATTGTCAGCGGCCAGCGATCGCGACCGGCGTGTCCATCTGATCGTCAGATCGCCGGGATTGCGCGCGCTGCGCCACGGCTGTTCCACATGGGCGACAGAGAAAGGCCGCAGCCCAGCGCCATCGGGGGTGAAGGGGATTGCGACAAAGGTGTCGTCGCTGACCGGCTTGGAGGCAGGCCCGATACGCCAGTTCCACGGTAGGCCCAGATCGGCTTCAGCGATGGGCATCGATGCCAGTGTGGCATCCAGAACAATGACCCGGGCACCGATTGGCACCAGGCTGACGACAGCATTTTCGGTCCCGCGCTGGCCACGCAGCAATCGGGTCAGACGATAGCGCTCCGGCGCGATCAGCTCGGCATTGCCTGCTTGGATGATCTCCCATTGCCCAGCGCCGGTTTCCACGGCCAGTGCGTTGGCCCCACCCAGCAGCGTGATGTCGGTGACGCTCTCCAAGGTGCCCGAAAACAGATCGACGACCAGTGCATTGCCAAGATCGAAGCGCGACACCGGCCCCGCATAGAAGCTTTCCGCCAGCACGCCGATCCGGGCGCGGCCGCCAAAAGTCGTCAGCAGCGCAAAGCCATCCGTCGCGGCGCTGCGATAGACGGCCATTTCGCCGGGCCACGGCTTGGCGTGGGTGGCGGCAAAGGGACGATGTGCCGGTTGATCCTCGCGCAGCTGCGGTAGGTCCAACAGGATCACATCAGGCGCGCCAAATACCATGGGCGTCGAGAGCGAGGCTGGGCGTGGATCACCAGGTGGCAGATCATAAACGGCACGGTCCTGGCGCACGGCGTCGACACTGCGCAGGTCGGAGTCCGCAATAGACGCAAGCCGCATTTCGGTCAGGCGTCCGTCATGGTCGAGCAGGATCACATCGCAGGGATCCAGCGCCAATCTTGAGGGCGGCAGGCGAAACACCGCACTTTCGCGCCCAACCCACGCCTCCATCAACGCACGGCGACAGCGGCGTTCGGCTTCCTCGGGCGGCACCGCCATCGGGAAAGCTTCGGACGCGATGCGCGTGGTGTCTACGGTAATGCGACGCGCTTCGACTTGGGCCGCGTCATAATCTTCGTCCGCACGTGCGACTTGCCACTTCAGCGCCTGCGGAAGTTCGGTTTCCTGCGCGCGGGTCAGTTCCATCACGTCTCCCTGCGCCGAGGCGGGGGCCACCATGTTGTCAGGCGTTATGCTCAGACCGGCGATGCGCCCGCGCATTAGGAAGCGAATGCGGCCTTCGCTCTCAATGGCATCGAACCCGAAATGCCTGGCCAGTGTAGAAATCGAGGCGCGCGGGGCTTCCAACGCGGTAATCACATAACCTTCGACAGCGCCCCACAGTCCGGAAACGTCGATCTGAGCCTCCGGCATTCCGGCACGCAGACTAAGGTGGCGCACGAGCGCCGCCAAAGACACCGCGCCCAGACGTCCGGTCAGCCAGTGGCCGCGTCGCCAGTTGGGGCCATCCGTCCAGACGGTGGTGAGTTCGGGAAAAAATGGATAAGGCCGTGCATCCCAGGTCCATGCCGCACATTCCGGCACGGTCACCATCCGTGCACCGGTTACGCCCGACGGTGGATTGTTGGCAGGTGCTGACCAAAAAAGGTACGTCGCCTCGATATAGGCGCGCTGGATCGCATCGTCGCGCCACCCGCGTGAAAAATGGGGCGTGAAGCTTTCCGAGGACTTCGGATCAAAGAACACGTTGGGCTGGTTGGTACCGCGATCAATCGCCGGGCAGCCAAGTTCGGTGAACCAGATCGGTTTGGACTGCGGCACCCACGCGGTGGGTGTCCCACTCTCCACGCCGCCCGGCCGGTTGAAATGCGAGTTCTGCCACCAAGCGCGCAGATCCTTGAAGCGAAACATCCATGGTTTGCCTGCAGCGCCGTCCGTGATCGGCGTGCGGTTTTGTGTCGTCCGGTCGGCTGGGTTGGCGTAAAACCAATCAAACCCCTCGCCACCGACAATGTTGGATTGCAAATAGGCGCGGTCGTAGATCGCTGGGGCCAGTGCTGCATCAGCATGATCAAATCCGTCACGCCAGTCGGACAGCGGCATGTAGTTATCGATGCCGATGAAGTCGATATTGGGATCAGACCAGAGTGGATCGAGGTGGAAATACACATCGCCGCTACCGTCGCTGGGATGATGCCCGAAATACTCTGACCAGTCAGAGGCGTAACCGATCTTGGGCCCAGCGCCGAGGATCGACCTGACAAAGGTCGCGAGGCTTTTGAACGCCGTGACTGCAGGATAGGTGCTGGCTCCGCTGCGGATGGTGGTGAGGCCGGGCATTTCCGACCCAATCAGGAAGGCGTCGACGCCCCCGGCGGCTTTGCACAGATGTGCGTAATGAAGGATCATCCGGCGCAGCCCCCATTCGCCGACCGGCCCGGTCCAGCTGACATTTTCGCCGGAGACGTTGAAACTCGCGGGCGTGGCGGTTCCGAACATGGCCGTGACCTGCGTGGCAGCGGTAGCGGTTTTGTCCACCGATCCGGCAAAGCCTGCAGCGGGGGAACAGGTGATCCGGCCACGCCATGGGAACGTGGGCTGACCCACCGTGGCAGCGTTTGCGCTGTAGGGATTGGGCTTGGTATTGCCGGGTGGCACATCCATGAGGATGAAGGGATAGAAAGTCACGCGCAGGCCGCGCGCCTTCATTTCTTTGATCGCCTGCACCACGGCAAAGTCGGCAGGCGTGCCGCCATAGACAGGGCGGTCCTCTGCATCGCGGCTGACCAGAAAGGCATCCGCGCGACTGACGCCGTTCACCGACCATGCCGAGGGTGTCGTGGTTTTGGCCGCAACCTCGACCCCAGGCTGAACCTTGCAATTACCTGCCCGCAGATCGTCGCCGAACCACGCCACCACCAGGCTGACGCATTCCACAGCAGGGGCCATGGATTGCAGCCGGTCGAGCGCCACGACGATGTCGGCGGTATCTGAAATGGCGTTCAGGTTTTCCGCGACGGTCGCGCCGCCAGCACCACTAGATTTCTTGACCGGTGCGGTGGCATAGCTGAATTCGCCCGAGGCTGGGATCAGGGTGACGGCCTTCACCAGACCTTCGGCGGTGTCGGCATCAGCCAGCGGTCGGAACACTTCAAAGCTGATCTGTGGCAGGCGGTTGCCAAACCCGCTGAGGTCCAACTCTTCAAACACCACATAGGCGGTGCCGCGATAGGCGGGCGTGTTGGCGGCCCCCATCTTGGCCAAAATGAACGGATCAGGGGCCTGCGCCTCGTCGCCGGGATACCAGCGCCAGGTCACACCCGTCATGTCCATGGGCTTGCCGTCCGCCCAGACGCGGCCAATGCCAGTGATCTCTCCCTCACACAGCGCGACCGCGAAGCTCGCATAGTAGACGTATTCGGTGGTGGTGACCTTCGGACCGCTCCCCTTGCCGCCACCCTGACGCGTGGTGGTGACCTCTTCGCGGAAATCTGTCGCCCAGATGATATTGCCGCCAATCCGCATCCGGCCAAAGAGACGCGGGATCACTGCCCCTTCGGTCGAGGACGTAATCCGCAGGCTGTCGAGCCGCGCGCCCTCGATCCGCTGGGCCGGGGCTAGCGATGACACAATCCAGCTGTCGACGACCGAGCCGATGGTGGATCCGATGAAGCCACCGATGGCAGCACCGGAAAAACCAAGGACGGCACCGCCAAAGCCAGCACCGATTGCGGAGCCGACGGCCCCGAGGACGAGTGTTGCCATGAAAGGTCTTTCAGATGCGGCTAGAGCGCGGGAACAGGAAGGCGAAAGCGATGCGCCGCTGCCATGTCGGCGTCAGGATTTCCTCGATCACGCCCAGCCGTTCATAGGCATGGATGAAGCGGTCAGGCGCGGTTAGGATGCCGACATGCTTGGCGATGGCGCGCGGGGCCATCCGGAACAGGACAAGCACGCCGGGGCTGACGTCCGCCGTCGCAATCGGGATCAGCATTGAGGAGGCCCCATTGGCCAGAACCTCATGCGGTCCGGTTTCGCCCCAATCGCGGCTGTAGGGCGGGATGGGAAATGGCTCGTCGCCTACCACCTCACGCCAGACGCCGCGAGCGAGGCCAAGGCAATCGCAGCCGACGCCGCGCAGGCTGGCTTGGTCGTGGTATGGCGTGCCCAGCCATGACCGCGCGACGGCTATGACCAAGGCGGGATCGGTCACAGAATGAGAAAGGCTCACAGCACGCCACTTTCATGGCCGCCATCCTTGCTGGCATAGCGCAACACCGCATCCTGACCCGGAATGTTTGGGAATCCGCGATAGTTTGCGGTGTTGGCGAACTTCGCCCCACAGGTCACGATGCGCTTGTCGCAGCCTGCGCGCGCGATGAAGCTATCGCCCTCGGCAATGGCGCGCACAGGTGCTTCTAAGAGGGTCAGGGTGGCGATGACATCAGCAATGCCATGCGCCAGCACTTCAGTGATGCGCCCGGCGTTGGCACCGCTGGTCCAGGTGATCGTGCCGGAAGTGAACCACCCAGCGTTAAAACCGGACAGCCCTGAAGCCATGAACGCCCGGTCGCGCAACAGGTCAGTGACCACGCCCGTGCCCTTGTAGCGAGCGTTTTCCAGATTTATCCGGCAGCGCGCGTCGCCCAAACGGGCATCACACCCCGCCTGAAACGTCCGTCCGACCGTCTGGCCCAGCACATGCGCCAATGATCGCACCTCGGCCACAAAAGCCATGCGGCCGCGCCGGATTTGTCCCACAGCGCCTCGGCGCAGCAGCACGCGCTGGCTGGCATCGGCCCAGTTCACCCGCCACAGCTCCACCGCCGCATTGTCCCAGCGCCCGTCGAGAATGTCGGTCTCGGTGATCCGATCCGAGGTCAGGACGCCAGTGGCGTCCTGCGCATCGACAGCTAGGTCGGATCCAGACCTGATTTCGGAAGCGGCGAAGCCACTCTCTGGCTCAAACTCAGTGCTGTCGAAGCTGAGGGCGCGATCATGATCGGTGAAGCCCAGCGCGACACCATCTGCTCGTGAAATCCGCCAGCACCAGGACAAAGTGGTGGTGCCATCGTCGAGATGGGCCTGCAGCGCCGGGGAGAGGGTTTTCATCTGCGGATCTCCAAGAGAGGAATGGACGTGATCGACCCCAGCCGTTCCATATCGAGGGTGACGTCCAGAACATCGGTGTCGAAACGCACCGGCACATCGAATTCGAAGCCAGCGCGGACAATGACGCCGTTTCCCGGTGCCGTGGTGAAGGTGACGACGCCGGTGGTGGCATCGACGGTCCAACCCGACATCTGCTCCACCATGCCTAGCGCCAGGCGAACCGTGCCAGCCACAGGTTTGGCAATTGTCCGGGTCCAGCTTTGCGCGCCGGAGATGTAGCGTTTGGCCAGGGGGAAGGTTTTCAGGCTGCCGTTCCCGGTTCCAATCTGCTGATCGGTCGGGGTGATCGGCTGCGAGGGCAGGCCGGATTTGTAGTCTGCCCAGTCTTTGTAGCGAAATCCGTGCAGACGGCCGTTGCGGGCCTCAAAGAAGGCAACGACAGATGCCAGATCATCGGACCGGCGGATGCCATAAGCGACGTCATACCTGCGACGAGAGTTTGCCCAGCTGGCATTGCGTTCTTCGTCGCCGCTCGCCAGTTCGACAATTTGGGTGCGCCGTTCCGGCCCGCCGCGCGCGCCACGGCTGATGTTGTCGGGGAACCGAACCTCGTGAAACGCCATCACATACCTCTCCGGCCAAGCGACACTGCGCGGGCGATGTCGGCCGCGACCTGCGTGCGCGATTGCCGGAAGCTTTCAGCGTCACGCGACATGATGGTCACCGAGATATTTGGCGCAGCACTCTGCCCTTGGCCGTAGCCCGCCGCCTCGCGTCGTGACAAAACCCTCTCGCCTCGTTGCAGGATCGCGGGAACCTCATCCGGCTTGATCCCCGCCCAACCGCCCGCATGCATGCGCGGGGCATTGGCAAAGGCCATGGCGGGCACCATGCGGCCGGGTGCTGGTGATCCGACCACACCACCGGCATGCAGGATGTTGGCGAACAGACCACCCGCACCGCTCAGCGCGCCCGACAAGGCATTGGCGATTGGGCCGAGGATGAAACGCCGCGCCGCCAGCTTGGCCAGATCAGCGATCATCGAGGTGACTAGATCGCGGAAATCCAGCTTGCCGGTTTTCACGAACTCACCCACGGCGTTTTCGGCCGATGTAAACGCCCCGACCAGCGCATTGCCGATATCACCGCCAATGTCGCGTGCCTTGGCGGCATAATCGGCGAGGGTCGCAACGGCTGCTTCCCATCCGGTCTTGGCAACCTCGGCCCCGGCAGCAGCTGCTGCCCCAGCGCCACCGGCGGCCCGCCCGGCCTCTGTCACGGACTCATCCAGCCGGTCGGCAGCACCCGTCGCCCCATCCAGCGCGGCTTCACCTTCGGTTCCAGCTCCGGCGACAGCATCTTTCAGCGCTTGCCAGCTTTGCATCGGGCGGGCGGCTGCCTCGGCCAGCATGCCCGAGGCCTCGCGATATGCCTCGGCCCGGAATGTTGCGTCCTCCGCCATCCCGGTCAGGCCAAGGTCGGGGGTGGTTACATAGGTCTGCGCCATCGCGGTTGAGAAGGCTTCGGCAGCTGCGGTTCCGGCAGCTGCGGCGGATCCCGCGAACGGATTGTCGATCCGGCCAAGCGCCACAGGGTCCAGCGTACCGATCTTGACACCACCTTCGCCGACGGCCCAATCGGGCAGCAGGTCCAGCGCGCCATTCAAGGCGTTGATGAAGCTGTTGATCCGGGTGACGACCCCGTTCAGCATGGCTTCCACCCCGCCGATCAACCCGTTGGCAGCCTGGAAGGCGAAATCGCCGATGGCACCCGGCAGCTGGCCCCAGATCGCCTTCACAGCATCATAGGCGCCCTTGAAGATGCCAGCGGCAGAATTGCCAAAGCTCGTCACCGCTTCAACAGAGGACTGCATCGCCCGATAGACGGTCGCCTGTAGCCCCGCCCAACTGGCCTCAATCTTTGACCAGGCTGACGCCGCGCCCAGACCAATGCGATCCCAGACCTCGAGGGCCAAATCCTTCAGCAGGCCAATCGCTGCGCCAAACCCGCCTGCGCCCGCGACGAGCCGCGTGAACTGAAACACCAACTCGCCAGCGCCGACGATCAGCGCACCGATGCCAGTGCGGATCAGCGCCCCGCGCAGGAACACAAGGCCAGTGGCAAGCCCGCGCACTGACAAGGCGGCCGCCGCGAGTCCTGCCACCCAGCGCCCCGCCATGAGGGCGGCAAAGGTCGCGGCATAGGTGGTGAGGCGACCGATGTTGTCGAAAAGGGCTGTGATCGCGATACCAATCGGGCCGGTACTGCGCGCCATGTCCGCCAGTGCATTGGCCACTGCTTCCAGCGCCGGGGCGGCGGCAATGGTCAGGCGGTTTGTCAGGCCAATCCAGATCAGACTGAGCCGCGCGATTGCATCGCCAGTGCGTTCAATCTGGGATGCGTCGCTGGCGCTGACAGCCACACCAAAATCGCGCATATCCTGTGCTGCTTCCCTGAGCGTCGCGGAATCGATCCGCAGGAACGCGAGCGCTGCCTTGTCACCAAAGAGATCAGAAGCCACTGCAGCCCGCTCGGCCTCCGGCACGAACTGGTTCAGGGCTTCCTGAATGGCGATGATGCGCTGGTCCAGCGGCAGGGCCTGCAATTGCGCCGCCGTCAGGTTCAAGCGTTGAAGCGCATTCACCGCTGTTCCCGATCCGGTCGCGGCCTCCGACAGCCGGGTGGTCAGCTTCTTGGTGGCCTGCTCGATCTCGCCCATGGAGACACCGGCCAGTTCCCCGGCCCATGTCAGGGTTTGCACGCTTTCCACGGTGGTCCGCATCGATTGCGCCAGCTTGGCCTGTGCGTCGACATTGGCAAGGCCCGAGCGGATCATTGCCACGCCAGCGGCCGCTGCTGCAACGGTCACCGCAGCCAGTGCGATCCCGGCCTTGCGGGCAAAGCTGCCAAGCCGGGCATTGGCCAGTTCCATCTCCGACGACAGCCTACCGAAGCCCCGCGCGCCAGCGTCCCCGATGCCTTCCAGCTCTGCGCGCACTTGGCGACCGCCTTCGGCGACAAGGCGAACGCTGACCCGTTTTTCAGCCATAGTTTTCTCCGATCTGTTCGTTCAGTTTGCGCACCATCACGGCCTCGATCTCGGGCAGCAGTTCAGCGGCGATCAGGGTGTCGATGCCCAGCGCGGCAGCGAGGGAGAGGGCAGCCCCCATATCCCATCCCAAAATTGCGCCGGGGATCACGCGCAGCTGGCCACCAAGGCGGCCGACCAGATCCCAGACCTGCCAACCGTCCTGCGTTTGTGGCCTGTTCAGTCTGGCCGGGCAGTCCGGGCACGGCCCCGCGCAGGCGGCGCAATACCGGTCGCCCCCGCCGAAGGACCAGTCGGCGAGGGCGCGGAGACGTTTTTTTCCGCGTCCAGGATGAGGCCGCGCGCGATATATTGGGTCTGGAAGGCTTCAAAGACCGGCCAAATTTCCAGTAACGCGTCGATGCCTTTGGGCGTGACAGGCACAATTGTGCCCATGGCATCTCCGACCCCCTCCCAATCCAGCACAGCACGGCGGGCGACAGCTTTCGCCATGGCGAGGGCCAGTTCCTCTTGGCTTGCGCCCTCGGGCATAGCCTCGATTGCTGGATCGGCGCGCGCCGAAACCATCAATGCGGTGGTCAGCGGGGCGACGAGCAGGCGCAGGTCAGGGGCCAACTCCAGCCATTCGGGGCTGGCGGTCAGGTTCAGACGGATCATGTTCAATAACTCACAATGCTGTTGATGAGGACGGCGGTGCACATACGCGCAGGGCTGGTGGCTTTGGCGGCCTGCCAGTTAAAACTGGCCTGCACCCCTTGGGGCCCTGCAATTTCAATCCGGGGGCGGGGCAGATAGACGGCATGGGCAGTGAAGGTGAAGCTGGCATTGGCCCCGAGGCTGTAGTTGAATTCCAACTCGCAGGGGCTGCCGTCGATGGCTTGGGTGACCAGCGTTGTGTCGGAAAACCGCACCTCTATCCGACCCGTCAGGGCCGCCATGGTCGGGTCGGCCCCGTCGATACGACCGTCGCCACGGATGGTCTCAATGCGGTCGAGGTTGTTGGAATAGGTGATTTCGGCCGAGACCACGTTGCCCAGCGCCGTGCCGTTGCGTTTTACGGTGCCATTGAAATGGCCGAAACGCTGGAGACCCAGCGCGGTTGGCGTGCCAGTGGAAGTCGTGGCGGCGATGGTCTCACCCTGCGCTACCAAACGCGCAGTTGCCGTCAGCAGGCCAGAGCGCTGCATTTGCCATGACAGCTGGTCCAGCACGCAGCCGGAATACATCGCAAAGCGAGGCACCTCGGGCATTGCGGTTTCAATCGATAGGCTGGGCAGAGTCCAGTTGCCCGACTGGAAGGTATGAGTCTTGGGCGTGGTGCCGCTGGTGACGGGCTGACCGAATGCCGCCTTCAGCCAGAAGCCGAACGCCTCGACATCGATGGGGATCACCACTTCGCCGTCGGCGGTTACCGCATCCTTGATCGGTGCCAGCGGATCGCGGCCATAGCCCAGCAGTTCGGACTCCAGCAGGGGTTGTTCTGACCCCAGAGTTGCCCGTGCAAAGGGCATCAATCGGAACCCACTCACCGGCGGGGTCCCGTAAACCGTCTCATACGCAAGCGCCATCTGCGCCCGCGCGCCTTGCGCACGTGCCATGGGGGTCTCCTTTAAAATGTGGGTGGTCAGGCCAGGGGGCCGGGGGTGGTGTAGTAGAGCACGACGGTGATCACCGCCGCTTTCAGCGCCGCCGCGCCCTCGATGGGGAGATCGACCGTGGCCGGGGCTTCGGGTTCGACCCAATCGCAGAGGCCGCCAAGGGTGCGGTCGGCTTCCAGCGCGGTGCCGATGGCGGTGATCAGGGTGTCAAAGGCGCTGGTCCGGCCATTCGGGGCCTGGACGACGACCTCCAGTTCGGCGCGGTGCTGGTAGTGATAGCGAAGGGGCGACAGGGTGACTTCCGGCTCGCCGGGCTGGCCATCGCGCAGGATGATCAGCCCCGCCGCTGGGATCCGTTCGGGCAGCACCTCGTCACGCAGGACAAGGGCGGCAAGCGGCTGCAGCCGCGCGTGAAGCGCGGTAAGGGTAATTTCGCGGGTGGTGGGCATTTATTCTCAATCTCATGTATTTGCGACTCAAAGGGCACAATCAAACTTGCGCATGGTTGGACCTTGTCGAGGGTCGCCAACTGGCGTTTGTTACTTTTGCGACGTACTCAGTGAACCTGCGTGCGCTCTAAGCAAAAATTTGAGGCAATTGGGGTTGAGAGCTGAACATGAAGTCCATTTTGCGTTTTTCGATTGCGGCAATTATGATTTGGGTCGGCCCTGCCTATGCTGGCTTCGACGAGCCGATGTCATTCTATCGCGCGACCAGTGGTGGTAACTGCTCAAGCTGCGTCTGGATCGCCGCTGAGGGGGTCATCGAGGGTGACAGTGACAAGAAGTTCCTACGTTTCTTGGATGATGAAGGTTTGCTTGGGGCCAAGGGGCTGAATGTGCATTTTCATTCTCCTGGCGGGATCCTGATCGGGGGAGTCATGCTTGGTCTTGCCATCCGGGTGCAGGAGGCAAACACTGTTGTTTCAGGGGCCCGCATTGAAGATGTCTATGCGGATGGATTGCGCAAAGTTACTTTCGACCCACCTATTGCTGCCGAATGCAGTTCTGCCTGCGTCTTTGCATTTGCTGGTGGCGTGAGCCGGTTTGCGTCAAAGACCACTCCAGGTGCGGCAGTCGGTTTTCAGGATATCGGACGTCTTGGAGTTCATCAGTTCTACACGCCGGAAACCCTTGGTGACCCGACTGCACTTGCCTTCGATGCCCAAGACCGCATTGACGATCAGAGGATTATTGCCCTCTTGCTCGCATATCTTTCGAAAATGAACGTTTCAGCAGAGCTCCTACAAATCGCGGCTGTTACAGATCCGCGGGACATGCACTATCTTACAGAAGACGAACTACAGCGGACCGAAATCGATAACAGGATGGTCCACAGTGTATTCCTGACCGGTTATCGAAACGGCGTCGCAATTACAGAGATTACATACAAGCGCTCAGATGCCGATTACCGCCTAGAAGTTTACTGCGACGGCGGTGAGGCCCGCATGCTTGCTTCAATTGACTGGCGGGGGTTCTACGACGTTGAGGGTCATCAAAGGTGGAAGCTGTTCGATGGCGTGTCCATGTCGGGTGGTGGGGCCGTCGAGCTGATTGATGAAGATTTTTCCGTCCGATCCGATGGTGGTGTGACAGGTCAACTTCGCTTCCGGTTTTCTGATCCGATTGCTGCAGTCGTATCGCGCAAAGACTTTCGTTTTGAGGACTGGTCCAGCCGCTATGCGAATGATTCAGCGACGTCCATGAGCTTCACCCTTCCTGCCGATTTCGACGGCCTTTACCTGTTGCCACGGGCCTGCCTCTGATACCCTAAGGGGATGCTAAGAGGCAACAGATGGCGCGGTTGGTCAACGGATGACGCCATACCATTTTGCCACGATCAGCCCCGGCACACCACCCACTGCTCGTTCCGCATCCCGCGCCAGATCGAGCCGTTTGCGCAGCTTGACCTGCGGCACCAGCAGGAAGATCGGCACGGTTGCCAAACCGCGTCCGGTTTTCGACTTCGATGCCACGGCCCGGCCTTTCGAATTCAGCCTTCCCTCGGCCACCAGCAGGCTCGGCCCCCGACGGCGATAGATGAACCGCAGACGCAACCCCGTGCGACGTTCCCATTCGCCGGGGGTGATGCGGCCGCCCTTGGTGCTTTTCCCGGCGGCGGGCGTGGGGATCGCGAGCCAGAACCCATTCTTGGACCGGATCAAAGGCCCTGTGTCATGCGCGCCGATGATGACCGGGGCGTTGGACCAGACCAGCGCCGCCGCGTTCAGGCTATCGCCGGATTTTGGGAAGCTGGCGAGGCGGATGCTGTTGCCAAGCCGGGTGCCCAGCCCAGCGCCGGTGATCTGGCTGCGCCACGCGGATTTGAGACCGGTGCCAGCTTCGCGCATGGCCGCTGAGACTGCTTTTTCCCCAGCGGCAATTTCGACCTGCATCAGGGCGGCAATGTCCGGATCGAACGCGATCCTGAGCCTCATGTTGGCCGCAGGTCCAGCGACCAGATTAGGCGTTCGCGGTCGCGCACTGGCTCACCCTGTATGCTGAAACTGTCCGCGCCGATCACGATCAGATCGCCGGAGCGGGGATCGGGTAGGTCGGACACGCGAACGTCCACCATCATGCTGTCGCTGACAAACCGCGCGGCCCCGAATTCAGTGATGCGGTCCGGAGCGCGGCGTATGACACGGATTGGCATTTCCTCTGACGTGGTTGCTGAAATCCACAGCGCGACCGCCGCCATGGACGGATTGGCATAGATGCGGTCCATGGCGGCGGCGAAGACGGTCATCGGAGGTGCCCGTCAGTTCGAGGTATGAATGCGGATCGCGATGCGCGGCCGCTTGTTCACCGGCAGGATCGAGGCTTCCGTCATCAGGTCGATCCAGCGTCCTTTTTCGTCGAGATGTTGGCGGGCGTAGAGTGGCAGGCCCATCGTGTTGGCCGCTTCCAGCAGGTTCGCCGGGCCGCCGTAGGTGGTGAAGGTGTCGATCGTGCCCAAGGGGAACGCGATGCCTTCGCTGGCAGGGACCAAGCGTTCTGTCGCTTTGGTGGAAAGAGTGACCGTGCCCGAATACTCCTCGAACACGATGCCCGCGAAGGGGAAGTTGCGCCGCACATCCTGGCGCAAGGGCTGCGCGCCGGTGGCAGCGTAGAACTTGTAGGCCTCTTCCGTCTTCGGGTGCGCGATCAGCTTGTCGAAGAATTCGCGGCTGACGAGGGCATGCACATCCGACATGCTTTCGCCCAAGAGGTTGTCTTCCATGGCGCGCAGGACTTCGCGCACCTTGCCCTGAACATTGGTGCCAGCGGTGCCCAAGACAAAATCCACCGAGATTTGCGCCAGACCAAACTCGGTGAAATAGTTGTAAAGCGTGGTGCCAGCGCCGTCTTTGACGATGCCGCGCAGGGCATTCATCTCCATGTATTCGCGGGTCTGGGCATGCTTGCGGCGCATCAACTGCAGCTTGCGGTTCATCACCTCGACCAGCGGGTCGGCACCATCGAACACGCCCAGCGCGGGTTGGCCCTGAATGTCGCCCGGCAAGATCACATCATCATGCGGGATCCACGGCAGGGCAAAGCTGCGCATCGACCGGCCCTCGCGGGTGCCAACCGTTGCCGGGCCGCCCAAGGGCACCGAGGGCAGCAGGTTGAGCACGCCCTCGTATTGCTCGATGATGACGGACCGCTGGCTGACGCCCTCAAATCGGAAGAGGCCGATCTGGCCAAGGCGGGTGTAAAGGTTGGGCAGGATGTTGATGGCCTGCGTCATCTCAGCCAGCGAATAGCCGCCAGCGTCAAAGGGATTGCGGACAAGGGTCATGGGGTGCTCCGGGGATGTGGGGGGAAGGGGGTGGCGACGACACAGGTTAGAGGTCGTGCGTCAGACGCCGTCGCGGGCGATGATGCCGACAGCGGCAAGCTGGCCGATCTTGGTGGTGATCTTCGCGCCGTCATCGACGGTGGCGTCATAGGCGAGACCCGCGCGCGAGACGATCGAGGGGCCGCGCGCAACGACGATGCCGGTGGCGTCGGCCAGCGTGGCATCGACGGCATAGAGCAACACAGCCGTCGCGGTCTGCGCGCCGTCGCTGCCGCCACTGGTGGCAAGCTTGTATTTGCCGCTGGCGGTGATGCGGCCCAAGACCGCGCCGAGGGGGTAGGGCATGCCTTGCAGCAAGGTGATCACTTCGCGGGTGTAGTTTGGGCTGACCTCATATTTGAGGACATCACCCATGCTGGGTTGTTCCGTCAGGACGGGCATTGGTCAGTCTCCATGTGTTGGGGGATAGGGGATTGGCGCAGGTTCAGCGCTTGGCGTCGGTCGCAGCTTTTTTGGCAGCTGCGATGATCGGGCTGTCTTTGGCGGCAGCTGCGGCTGGGGCGGTGGCGATGATGCCAGCCGCATCGCTGCGGGCGGCGAGGTCGGCCAACACGCGGGCGCGCAGGGCTTCGGGCTTCAACCCGCGTGATACCGCGTCGGCAGCGTCGATGGACACACCCAGTCGGGCGGCCTGAGCACAGACTTGCGCCACCTCGGCCGCCTCGGCGCGCACGGCGTCGACAGTCATCGTGGTAGCGTCTGGGGTGATCGTGGCTGCTGCGATGGTCGGTTCAGTTGCGATTGGTGCTGCGGCAACTGGCGTCGGGTTCGGGGTGCCGGTGGGTGTGGTGGTCATCGTTGGACCCTTTCTGCTGGGGGAGGTTGTGCCGCGGGGTGCGGCGGCGAAGGTGCGGAATGCGGTGATGGGATCGGCAAGATCATCGGCCAGACCGCTGGCAATGGCTTCGGCCCCGCGAAACACTGCGGCTTCGGTGGCCAGCGCCGCCGTCTGCGTCAGACGTTCGCCACGACCGGCGGCGACCGTTTCTGCGAAGAGAAAGCGGACTACTTCCAACTCGCGCTGCATCTGGTAGTGCACGGCCTCGGGCAGTGGCTGATATGGGTTGGCATCGATCTTGTGCGTGCCCGCGTGGATCAGCGTGACCGCGATGCCCTTTTGATCCAAGGCACCGCTCATATCCGTGTGCAGTGCCACGACGCCGATACTGCCCACTGCACCGGTGCGCGGCAGGATGATCCGGTCGGCTTGGGATGCCAGAACATAGCCAGCTGACAGGGCATGTTCAGCCACAAACGCCTGCACCGGCTTTTGTGCTCGCGCCGCACGGATGCGATCCGCCAGATCGAAGGCGCCAGCGACCTCGCCACCGAAGCTGTCGATGTCCAGTGCGATGCCGCGAACGGCTGGGTCGGCCAGCGCCGCCTGAAGCTGGGCCGCGATTCCCTCATAGGAGGTCAGGCCCGAGGATTGTCCGATCCATGCGCCGCGATGGACCAGAGTCCCAGCGATTTCGATGACGGCGATGCCGTCGATCATAGCGAAGGGCTGGCTACCGTTACGCTGGTTGCGCTGGGCGAGGTCATTGCCGAACAGCGAAGTCCGGGCGGGTAGGCTGGCGGCAGTTTGGTCGGCGGCTTCCACCTCCAGCCCTTGGAAGGTGATTTCCTGCCCACTAATGCGCGGACCCATTCCGGACAGGAAGGCCAGCGCCTTGGCTGGGTCCACCATCAACGGCGTGTTGAAGGCGCGCTGGGCGATTTGCGCGTGGTGCATCATACGCCCTCCTTGGGGTCGGGTTTTTCATCAGCGGTATCGTCGGCCTGGTCGTCGTTGCCGCTGTCTTGACCCGCGTCTTTTGCGTCACCTTCGCCGGGCCCCTGCGCCGGAGATCCCGGACGGCGGAAGTCGAGGCCCAGCGCTGCTTCGCGTTTGCGCTCGGCCGCGATTTCCCGATCCACCTGTTCGGCGTCGTAACCACGCTCGGCCAGCGCTTGGGTTCGCGATTTCAGGCCCGCTTCGATCTGCAGGATCTCGGCCGAGGCGTCCTTCATCGGGTCAATCCAGTCCCATTTCGTGGGCAACCAGGCGCAGGCCTGAAATTGGCGGCGCTGACTGTCATAGCCCGGCAGATCGAGGGCACCTGACAGCACGGCGGTGTCCATCCATCGCACCCAGACCGCGCGGCAGAGCTGGTAGACCAGCACCCCATGCTGCCAAGCGGATATCCGACGGCGGAATTCGATCAGGGATATCCGCGAGTTCGAAAAATTGCCCTTCGCTGTGTCGCCCGTCAGATAGCCATAGGGGATGCCCAGCGCCGCCGCGATTTGCAGCAAGGTTCGGTATTGGAACAGCTCATAGGTGCCGCCAGAATCCGGGGTGGCGGGCGTCGAGACATCCTCGCCGGGATCCAGTCGCACCACCTGGCCGGGTTCAACCTCGAGGTCCTCCTCGGTCGGTTCCAGTGGGGTTTCGGGCGCGGGGGAGGTAATGAACATCGCGAACATCGCCGCGATTTTCTTCCGCTCCAACTCAGCGTCGTCGTAGAGATCCAGCGTGAACAGCTTCACGATGGCGGCGGCAAAGCGCGAAACGCCGCGCAGTTGGCCCGCTTCGACCGGATCCAGCACATGGATCACATCTGCGGCGGGCACACGGACAGTCTCATTGGTGAGGCCGGGGTCGGTCAGATCACCAGGATGGCGACGCAGAAAATGATAGGCGACGCGGCGACCGATGCCATCGAACTCAATGCCCTGCCGGATCAGCCCCGCGCCCGGTAGGGTGCGGTTCATGTCGAGCGGCAGCATTTCCGCAGGTAGCATCTGCAATTGCAGGGGCACGGTCAGGCCGTCCTCGGCCCGGCGCGGTCGGATGCGAATGAAGACCTCGCCTGACAGGAACACCTCGCGGGCGGCTCGGCGCTGCAAACCGTAGAAATCCGTCAACCCTTCTGCGTCAGCATCATCGGTCCAGGCCAGCCATAGCGTCTGCAACTCTTCCTTCTTGGCTGCGTCGGCGATGGTCGACGACGGCTTAATGCCATCGCCCACCACATTGCTGGCGAAGCTTTCCACCGCATTCGCTGCATAACCGTTGTTGCGGACCAGCCAGCGCGCACGGGCGGTGATCGTATCGCCGGATGCCGCGATCAGCGTGTTCACATGGGCGCGGCTGGCGCGGAACCCGCGCAGGCGACGGTGGGCCTGCGCGGCATCGAAACCGCCGATGATCGAGCCGATGCGCTGGCGAAAGGCCTCGAACGCCATGGATCACAGACCCTTTGAGGCGACGGTGCCCCAGCGGCGGCGGCGTGGCGTGCCGGTGGTGGCGGTTGAAATCCGACCTTCCAGATCACTGATCGCGTTGGCAAGTTCCGCGTCCGAGCCATAGTTGATTGACTTGCCGTCATAGCTGACCGACCGGACGCCAGCATACCTCGCCTCTTGCAGCGCGGCTAAAAGCGCGCGCATCCGTTCCAGATCCATGTCATTCCCTCATGAAGTTCGGTGTGTATGCCCGGCGTTTTCGCCGTGGCGTTGTTGGTGTTCCGGCTTTCGGCGCGGTTGGTGCGGCGGGTTCAACCGATGTGACCAGTCCCGTAGTCGGACGGGTTTCCACCCCGGCCTGCGCTTCCAGCCGCCGCCAGGTCGCTTCGTCCCAACGGTCGGCGCCCATAATCCAGGCCGCCGCCCGGGCATAGACGCGGGTGTCGAGCGCCTCGTTGCGCTCGCGCATCTTTTGCCATTCGGGGTGGCTGTAGCCGCGCTTGTTGCGCACCGTGACCAGCTGCTCGGCCACCAGCTGCTTCAGCCATTCAGTGTCGATCCAGTCGGGCAGATGCACGGTGCCGGGCGCGTCACAGACGCCCAGCGCCCGGTCCTCGTCCGAGGGGCGTTCCAACCGCAGAAAGCGATAGGTCTCGGTTTTGAACGTCGCCGTTGCCACAGACCAAAGCCGCGCGCCCCGGCGCAGACGTTTGCCGCCGATGGTGGCATCCACAAAGGTTGGCCCTGACACCGGCGTCGCGCGATTAAAGCCTTCCAGGCCCTTGATCGGCGAGACCTGATCAAAGCCCTGTTTCCGCGCCCATGCATAGACGGCTGGGGCCTCATAGCCGGTGTCGATGGCGAGCTTGCCGATCAGCATCACCGCGCCATTGGCGCAGGCCCAAGTGCGGCCGAGCAGGGCAGTGAGTTTGTCCCAGCAGGCTGGATCGTCAGGTCCACCGGCGATGACGATGTGATCGACCAGCCAGGACTCCAAACCACGACCCCAAGCCCAGACGTCGACCTCGATCCGGTCCTTCTGCACATCGACGCCAGCCGTTAGGAACAACCCACCCATCGGGATCTGCGCCCCGACATAGGCTTCGCGGCGCTCTGCCAGCCGCTGCCATTCCGGCGCATCGCCGCTCTCGACCCAAGTTTCGCCCAGCAGGGTGTTGCGCGCGGCGCGCAGCATCTCTTCCGAGCCTTGCGCTGCTAACCATTCACGCGCGATCTGCTGCCAGCTTTTCCAGCCCAGTGGCGAATAGAGCGCCGAGATGTGGAAACCGATGGAATGCGGATCCGCCGATATTGCCGTCGCCCGCCATTCCCCGCGTTCCAGCATCTGCGTCTTGTGATGCTCTGCGATCGGTTTATCGCACCCCTCGCAATGATAGGCCGCCGTGTCAGGCCGCCCTTTGTCCCAGCGCAGCCTCTCAAACTGCAGCCATTGCATCGCGCCACAATGCGGGCAGGGCACGAAGTACCGGCGCTGGTCCGATGCCTCATATTCCCGCTCGATCCGGCTCAAACCCCGGATTGTCGGGGTGGACACCATGAACACCTTCCGCCGATGCGAGAAAGTCGTGGTCCGCGCTTCGGCCAGTGTGACCGGGTCGCCTTCTTCGTCTGCGGACGCTGGATAGGCGTCGACCTCGTCGAGGAAAATATAGCGCGCAGGCATCGACCGCAGGCCAGTCGCCGAGTTCGCGCCAGTCAGCACAAGAATGCCGCCGGGAAACTCCTTCGACAGCATCGAGTTGCCAGCGTCGCGCGACCGGGCCCGGTTCACCCGTTCCCGAAGTGCGGGGCTTTCCGCTATCAGCGGATCAAGCCGCCCGCGCGACGTGCGTTTGGCCATCTCGACTGTCGGCAGCACCGCCAGCATCGGTCCCGGCGCGTGGTGGATGACAAACCCGATCCAGTTGTTGCCAGCCTCTGTCGCGCCGACCTGCGCCGCTTTCATGAACGAGATGCGCTGCGCTGGATGGCGTGGCGACAGCGCATCCATGATTTCGCGCAAGTAGGGCGCGCGGGCCGTGCGATATCGCCCCGGTTCGGCCGCAGCACGCGACGACAGCCAGCGATGCGCATCGGCCCATTCCGACACCGTCAGGTCCGGGTCGGGGCGCATGCCCTTGCGCCAGCTGCGCAGGATGTCCTCGGCCCCTTCAAAGCCAAGGTCTAGATCGTCCGTCAGATCGTCGCTGGTCTGATCATCATTGTCATCATCCAAGCGAGACCCGGAGGTTGGCAAGGGCGTCGAGGTGCTGTCTGACATGGGTTTCCAGCACCCTCTGCAGGATCGCGGCCTCGATGATCACCGGTGTTCCGGTTTGTTTTTCCACTCCCAAAGCCACTTCGGCCGCCATCAGCGCCGCCACTCTGCTGGGCCAGGTCACCCATGTGTCGCGCTCCTGCCGCGCGAGGCGAAACACCAAGGCCTCCGCCCGGGCACGATCAACCAGCGTGCCCTTCTTCTTCTGGATGCCCAGTTGCTTGTCTTGCGCTTGGTAGACCGTCAGCGCGGTGCGGGCTTTCAGGTAGGACGAGCTGTCCGCTGGCCCGGAGAATCCGCTATCGCCGCCGCCAGTGCTGCGGCGCTGCTGGTCAGGATCGGTCATGTCAGCCCGACGCACGTCAGAGGCGGCGGCGTTGATCGACCCGTCGCTGTAAACCACCAGTCGACTGGCCTTGCGCGCCTTCTGGATGGCCCCGCGCGACAGGCCGGAATGGGCGGAATACTCGCGCTCGGACATACCTTCCATGGCGGTTGAATTGACCTCAAAATATTGGAACTAAACGGAAAAAACGATCTTATTCAGTTGATTACAATCCCCGATGGAGCGATTCTGGCTACAGGAAAACGATGCAACTCACCCCTGGAGACCACGCCATGACCGCCAAGACCACCCCCGCCAAAGGCCCCAGCGAAGCCCTGCTGCTGGAGATCGCCACCAAGCATTTCCACAGCATCGAGACGCTGGAGACCCGCAACAGCGACCGTTTGGATTTCCACGATGTGGCGGTCTGGGCGATCCGCTCCGCCTTGACCGAGGCCTATGCCGCAGGCTTCGCCGCAGCCGCGAAACGCTGAAGGAGGGCCGCGACATGACCATGGCCACCACCACCATTCGCATCGACATAGACACGCTGCCCGACCATCTCGACCGCAGCCGCCTGAACAGCGTCGCCGCCAGCATCGAGGACGCGCTGAAGGAGGCGGGCGTTCGGGCCGATTGCTCGGACCTCTTCTCGCACATCAAGATCGACCTGCCGACCGCGCAACTGGCCGCCGCCAGCGCCGTGCTGGTCGACCTGCAACTGATCTGACGGAGGGCGAGATGAGCACCCGCGCGCAAATTGCCATCCAGATCGGGCCGGAGGAATGGGCGCATGTCTACGTCCATTTCGACGGCTATCCCGCCCATATGCTGCCCGCGCTGGCACGCTGGAAGCCTGAGGACATCCTCGCCGCCCAAGAAATCCGGCAGGTCACGCGCGACGCGCTGGATTGCTTCAGCCCGCCCCGCGATCCCCGCATCCTGCCCCGTCCGACGCGGGAGTTTGCGTACCTTTACATGTGGATCGGCTGCCAGTGGGTGCATGTCGCACCGCAAGCCGATGCTGGCAGAGTATAATTATAAAGCACTGATATTGCTGTGATTTGCCTACACTAGTTCTCCCACTAGAGCGATGCTGATTACACCAAAACGATGCAACTCACCCACGGAGATCTCGCCATGACCACCCGCTGCGCCCCCACCGACAACACCAAAGCTCTCGACGCCTTCATGACGACCAAGGTCCAGATCGACGCGATGCTGGAACGCCTGAAAGCCCTGAGCGATGACCATTTCAACAGCCACCCCGACGAGATCAACTGGGGCCACATCGGCACCATGAACCACTACGCCAGCCTGCTGCGCCAGATCACCGACGCTGCTTTCAAGGAGGGCGAACATGCCGCTTGATCCCGCCCAGCGCCACCAGATCGAGCAGGACGCGATCACCGCGGCTTGGGAGGCCGAACGCCTCGCCGCCTGCGATGACGCCATCGCCCTGCTGCGCGAGATAGCCGATCTGGACCGCGACGACGATGGCGACGTGATCATCGGCACGGACGCCGACGGTCACAACGACCTGATGTCGCGCATCACCGCCTTCCTTGCCACGCACGACCAATAGGGGAACGCCATGACGAAACTGACTGAAACCCAGACCATCATCCTCAGCGCCGGGGCCCAGCGCCACGACAAGATCGCCTTGCCTCTCCCAAAGGGGCTGGCCGGAGCTGCGGCGAAAATGGCCGTCACGAAGATGATCGAACACGGCTGGCTGCAGGAGGTCGACGCCAACCTGCGGCGCAACGAGCCGCTTTGGCGCGAAACCGGCGATGGGCATGGCACTACGCTGGTGGTGACCGACGCGGGGTTGCTGGCAATCGGCATTGAACCCGTCGTGGCCGAGGCGGCGGTCTTAATGAGCGAACACGCCGCCGAGATGCCTGCGCCCGCAGAGCCTGCTGCCGTTCAGCGTAAGCTGCGCGCCGGGACCAAACAGACAATGCTGATCGAGATGCTGCAGCGCCCGGAAGGTGCTACGATCAGTGAGATCGTAGCTGCGACGAATTGGCAGCCTCACTCAACGAGGGGCGCAATTTCCGGCGTCCTGAAGAAGAAGCTGGGGTTCGCGATCTTTTTGGAGAAGATTGAGGGCAGGGGTTCAGTTTATCGGATCAACTGAAGTCGCTACAAGTTCGAAGTTGCCCCTTGGCTTAGCGATTTCATTCACTCCTGCCTGTTATTCATGGGTATGATAAACTGAGGCATCAAGGTTTCGCAAAACTCACCAATTGGGAGTGTTGCCATTTCGACTTATCATCAATCTTGGCAACGCGCATTCGAAAGGCTTGCCAAACACGGGTAATTTCGTAACGGAATAGTTCCCTTGCAATCTGGTCACGACCATCTTTTTTATAGCTCCGTTCAGTTGAGAGATCTACCAGCTGTTTTTGGATGTCGAATTCAATTTGGCCCATGGATGCTGTTTTGCACCAAGCGATTATCTGCCAGTCCCCTGTTCCCCCATATGCGTGAAAATTGAGGTTGCGTTGCCGCTGCTCGGGATCCACGCAACACCCCACTTTCAGGAGCTTCTCTGCTTTCGACGCTGCTATATAAACGTAGCCTGGATCAGCGTAGCGCCGGGCATAGGCAATCCTTGCCGTGTCGCACTGTATGCAATGCCCGGCTCGGGAGCGCAGACGATGCCCCTGATAACAAGGTTCAGAAAGGCCAAACATGAAACCTTCTCGCTTGGCATCATCACCCCATGCAGTTGCTGCTCGTCCTCTGGCATCATAGACATGTGAGACCAGAATTTTTTGTGACGCAAGGAAGACATATTCTGCATCAGTAATGTCTGCCCTAGTTACCATATTGATCTCCCTCTTTGAATGAGTAATGTTTCATTTAGATTAGGACATGGTCAAGCTGAATATGGTTCAAGCGTCTGTCCGCTCTGCCGCTTGGCCCGTCGCCATCTCCCATCGACGCACCGCCACGTCGCAATAAACCGGGTCCAGCTCCATCGCATAGCAGCGCCGCCCAGTGCGTTCAGCGGCGACGATCTGGGTGCCGGAGCCGCAGAACGGCTCGTAAATCAGGTCGCCCGGATCCGAGAACGCCGTCAGAACCGCCTCGACCAGCGCCACCGGAAACACGGCCGGATGTGACCCCGCCGCACCTAGCCCGCCCTTGTGGCGCATGATGCGAAACACAGAGTCGGGAATGCGATGGCTTTGGATTGCGTTGCCGATTCCGGTTTTGGCGTGGACGGTGCCGTCGGCCCCGCGCAGCCCACCGCCGCTCAAAGTCTCGCCCGCGTGTTTTGATGGGACAGTCTTGTGCGGTTTGCGGGGCGCACGGTTGAAGTGGAAAATGAACTCGTGCGACGGAGCCAGGCGACCGTTCCAATCGCCCGGCAAGCCCGGACCCTGATCCCAGACATAACAACCAAAGCGTCGCCAGCCAGATTTGCGCATCCATTCCACCCATCCTTCCCAATAGGGCTGCCATTCGCTGTCGCGGTGCACCAGGCCGAGGTTGACCAGAAGTTGCGCCTCGGCGGTCAGGGGAATCGCTTTTGGCTTTGTAGGGTCGCATCGGGATCGAAAATCATCAAGCCCTGACTACGAACGCAACGAGAGAGCCAAAAAGTTCTTCTTATGTTCACCTTTTTGATTCTCAGAT
>Ga0209702_10002894_pt1 | contig 28501 bp, 25 predicted proteins | sample FRY01_FD_187210 | JGI IMG/M metagenome (GOLD analysis project Ga0209702, IMG submission 187210) | Freshwater microbial communities from Lake Fryxell liftoff mats and glacier meltwater in Antarctica - FRY-01 (SPAdes) (version 2) | ecosystem: Environmental > Aquatic > Freshwater > Ice > Glacier... | reverse complement strand
AAGTGTGTAACAGGGTCTGGACATGCTCGGCTTGCCACATAGCAAGACGGCTTTCCCGGGTGGCTATGGTGATATGTAGAGGGGTAGTGGTAGGCACGTTGGTAACTGCTTGGTAAATCTTTTGACAAGTCAATGCTAGCATGTTGCACCGCCGCATTTTTAAAGAATTGTCATGGTCATTATTGCAAAAAAAACCAATTCTTCACCCGCTACAGTGAAGACCAACTCACCTAACAAGGACCAACCGCTGGTCGACGACATCAGGCTATTGGGTCGTATCTTGGGCGAAGTCATTCAAGACCAAGAGGGCAAGACCGCCTACGCATTGATTGAAACCATTCGCCAACTGTCAGTAGCCTTCAGACGCCAAGCAGATGCCAGCGCAGACACCGCACTGAAGAAGTTACTCAAAGGCTTAAGCGGTGATCAAACCGTCACAGTTGCGCGCGCCTTTACCTACTTCAGCCACTTGGCCAATCTGGCAGAAGACCGCCATCACATTCGCCGACGTGCCCACTATGAGCGCGAAGGCTTGTCACAGAGCGGCAGCTTAAGCGCAGCTTTTGCAACACTAGAGCAACAAGGTGTGGCCAAGCGTGCGCTGGGTAAAACCTTGGCAAGCATGCATGTATCGCCCGTGCTCACCGCCCACCCCACAGAAGTGCAGCGCACCAGTATTTTGGACGCAGAGCGCGCCATTGCCTCGCTGCTGCTGCAACGGGAACACTTGCTGCCTAGAGAGTTGCAAGACAATGAGGACAACATCCGCGCACGGGTGGTGCAATTGTGGCAAACCCGACTGATGCGCTTCTCAAAGCTCACAGTTGCAGACGAAATTGACAACGCCTTGAGCTATTACGAGTCAACGTTCTTGCGCGAGATACCAAAAATTTACCGCGACATAGAAGACAAGCTTGGCCTGACAGACCTGCCCAATTTCTTACGCATGGGTCAGTGGATAGGCGGCGACAGGGACGGCAACCCATTTGTTACAGCGCACACCTTGCAACTGGCCTTAAGCCGACAAAGTGCTGTGGCACTGCGCCATTACTTAACCGAGGTGCATTTGCTGGGCGGTGAACTGTCTATGTCAGCCCGCCTCATGCGCATCAGTGCGGACATGCAGGCCTTGGCCGTTCGTTCGCCAGACACCAACCCCCACAGACAAGACGAGCCCTACAGGCGCGCACTCACCGGAATCTACGCACGCTTGGCAGCCACGCTTAAACAGTTGAGTGGTACTGAGGCCACGCGCCACGCGTTGGCACCCAGCGAGCCTTATGCCGATGCACTGGGGTTTACCAACGACCTGCAAGTCATATTTGACTCACTGAACGCCAACTTCGGCGGTATGTTGGCCAACCAGCGACTGCGCAGTTTGCTGCGGGCCGCCAAGGTGTTTGGCTTTCACTTAGGCACCTTAGATCTGCGTCAAAGCTCAGATAAACACGAGGCCGTGGTGGCAGAGTTGTTAGCCAAAGCCCGCGTGTGCGACAACTACAGCAGCCTCAACGAGGCCGATAAGCGCGGTGTGCTGCTGGCACAGCTCAGCGATGTTCGCCGCCTGTTTGTGCCAACCACTGACTACAGCGAATTGGCGCATACCGAGTTGGCTATTTTTCACGGCGCTGCTGCCGCTAGGGCGGCTTATGGCGCCCAAGCCATCCGCCACGCCATCATCAGCCACACCGAATCTGTCAGCGACTTGCTCGAGGTGCTGGTGTTGCAAAAAGAAGCGGGCTTGTTTAAAGGCTTGTTGTCAGAAAAAGCCACCACAGACTTGATTGTGGTGCCGCTGTTTGAAACCATCGACGACTTGGCCCAGTCCGAATCCATCATGCGCGAGTACTTCGCATTGCCAGGCATTACAGCCATGATTCGCCGTGGTGATGCAGCGCAATACAACGAGCAAGACATCATGCTGGGCTACTCAGACAGCAACAAAGACGGCGGCATTGTCACCAGCAACTGGTCGTTGTACCGAGCTGAAGTGGCACTGGCAAAACTATTTGACAGCCTGCCGGGTACACCCATCACCATGCGCCTGTTTCACGGCCGCGGCGGCACAGTTGGCCGGGGCGGCGGCCCCAGCTACCAAGCGATTTTGGCGCAGCCGCACGGCACGGTGCGCGGCCACATACGCCTAACAGAGCAAGGCGAAGTGATTGGCTCCAAGTACGCCAACCCAGACATCGGTAGGCGCAATTTAGAAACTTTGGTGGCAGCCACTTTGGAGGCCACATTGCTGCCCAGCGCGGGCGACGTGTCCCTGGCCCATTTAAACTTGGCCGGGCAACTCTCCACTGCCAGCATGCAGGCCTACCGCGCGCTGGTGTACGACACCCCGGGCTTTGCCGACTACTTCTTTGCCGCTACCCCCGTACGCGAAATTTCAGAACTGCACATTGGCTCGCGCCCAGCGTCGCGTAAAGCGGGTCAACGTATTGAGGACTTGCGTGCCATCCCGTGGGGCTTCAGCTGGGGCCAATGCCGGTTAACCCTGCCTGGCTGGTACGGTTTTGGCTCGGCCATCGCCACTTATTTAAACGGCGACTTGAACGCCAGCGACAAACCCGGTGGGCGCAACAAACGTTTAAGCGAGTTGCGCAACATGGCCATTGAGTGGCCCTTCTTTGCCAATCTGCTGTCCAACATAGACATGGTTATGGCCAAAAGCGACTTGGCTTTGGCCAGACGCTACGCGGAGTTGGTGACAGACCTCAAACTGCGCAACCGCGTGTTGGTTCAAATTGAAACCGAGTGGCATAAAACCGCCGAAGCGCTCACACTCATCACTGGGCACAAACAACGCTTGGCTACCAACCCCGCGCTGCGCCGCTCCATAGAGCACCGCTTCCCTTACATTGACCCACTACACCACGTGCAAGTCGAGCTGATTCGCAGATACCGTGAAGGCAAAACAGATGAACGCGTTCAGCGCGCCATACACATTGCCATCAACGGCATTGCGGCAGGTTTGCGCAATACCGGATAAGCAATCGGCACTGGCCTGACATCCATTACGCCCAACGCAGCGCACAACAGCGTTGAGAACTAGGAGCAAACTTTGCCACTTCCAACATCTATGAGCGCCATGGTTTTAACCGGCCATGGCGGGCTAGACAAATTGATGTGGCGTGACGACATAGCCACGCCACAAGCGGGGCCCAATGAGGTGCTCATTCGCGTGTTGGCGGCGTCTGTCAACAACACCGACATCAACACGCGCACTGGCTGGTATTCAGCAAAGCCCAGCACCAACGTCAGCACGGCGTCTACAAACGCATCCACAACACAGCCGGCTCAATCAGCCTCAGCCGTGGGTACAGGCTGGTCTGGCGCTGCCCTGGCGTTCCCCCTCATTCAAGGTGCCGACTGCTGCGGGGAAATCGTACAGGTTGGCGCGGGTGTATCGCCTTCACGTGTTGGTGAGCGCGTGATGGTGAGAGCGCTGCAAGCGCCACCCAGCACAGACAACAGTGGTGCACACACAGTGACTTTTGGCACTGATTACGACGGTGCTTTTGCGCAGTACAGCACCTGCGCAAGCCACAACGCCATCGCAGTGCACTCCACATTGTCTGCCGTCGAATTGGCCTCTTTCCCTTGCGCATTCTCCACCGCCGAGGGCATGATTCAACGTGCCAACTTGGGGGCCGAGCGCGTGCTCATCACTGGTGCATCTGGTGGCGTGGGCAGCGCCGCTGTGCAGTTGTGCAAACGTCGAGGTGCTCACGTCACGGCCATCACCACCAGCGATAAAGCCCAACACCTTAAAGACTTGGGCGCCAACGCAACACTCGACCGTGACCAAGCGCTTGAGTCGCAACATTACGATGTGGTGCTCGATGTGGTGGGCGGCCCGCGATGGGCGCACTACATTGACGCTTTGCGCACCGGCGGACGCTATACCGTGGCCGGCGCTGTGGCCGGCCCACTGGTTGAACTGGACTTGCGCATTTTGTATCTGCGCAATTTGTCTTTTTTGGGCTGTACTGCACAGCCCCAACATATTTTCACAGACCTGGTCTCTTATATTGAAGCCAATGAGATTGTGCCCACCTTGGCGCAAACCTTCCCACTGCACCAACTGCGTGACGCGCAAGAAGCTTTTTTAAACAAAAATTTTATTGGGAAAATCGGAATAACTGTCGCTCTATAAGGCCAAGCATGGTGGTAAACACTTGCGATAACGCGGTGTATGCCTGCCGAGTTGCGGTAGCCCAAAGGTAGCAAAGCAGGTGATAGACGTGCGGCTCAATAAGGCTTATAAGCAATAAAAAGTTTGACAGCAACACAAGGAGAGTTGGCATGGGTATCGTTGTAACGCCTTCCGGGCAAGCCTGCGGTGCATCCGTCACAGGCGTTGATTTAACCAAGGCGTTGTCGCCAGATGACCTCATTTATATAAGAGGCGCCTGGCTAGAACACAAGGTGCTGAGCTTTCCCAATCAGCGCATGAACGATGACGACCTCGAGCGCTACACCATGGCGTTTGGCGGCTTTGGCAATGACCCGTTTATCGCCCCTGTGCCTGGGCGCAACCACATCATTGCTGTCGCGCGCAAAGCCAATGAGCAAGCGCCTCTGTTCGCTGAAAATTGGCACACAGACTGGAGCTTCCAAGCAACGCCACCGGCAGGCACCTGCCTGTTTGGCATAACCATTCCGCCAACTGGTGGAGACACGCTCTTTGCAAATCAAGAAAAGGCTTGGGACGACATGCCTGAGGAGAGAAAAAAGCAGCTACGCGGTCTTGTAGCCATTCACTCGGCCAAAGCGTCTTATGCCCCAGATGGCTTGTACGGATCAAAAGACCAAACCACTGACCGCAGCATGGACATCCGCCCTAGCACTGCGGCACGCAACCTGCAAAGCCACCCCTTGGTGCACACACACCCAGAAACTGGCCGCGAAGGTTTTTACAGTTGTCTAGGCTACATCGTTGGCATTGAAGGTATATCTGATACAGAAGCCTTTGAATTGCTGACTGAATTGAGAGAGTGGCAAAGCCGCGCCGCGTTTATTTACACACACAAATGGCAAGCCAACATGCTGGTCATGTGGGACAACCGGGCCTTGCTGCACAGGGCCACTGGGGGCTACGAAGGCCACGACAGGCTCTTACACCGCACGACTATTGCTGCGTTCTAAGCACGAAACCACCGCTTTATACGGCGGTTTCAATGAAGCCTGTCACGGCTTGGTTAAAATAGTTTGCGCACCACTGCGTGCCAAGTCCTTTATCTTTATTCAACTGCACGCCACCCATGTCATCCAACCAACTCGACACCAAAGCCCAAGCCTGGTCGGCTCTTTTTTCTGAGCCTATGAGCGAGTTGGTCAAGCGCTATACCGCCAGCGTATTTTTTGACAAACGCCTGGCCAATGTAGACATACGTGGTTCATTGGCCCACGCCCACATGCTGCAAGCCCAACACATCATCAGCGCCGATGACCTCGCATCTATCAACAAAGGTTTGACGCAGATACAAACAGAAATTGATGCGGGGGAGTTCAACTGGCAACTGGATCTTGAGGATGTGCACCTCAATATCGAAGCGCGCCTGACCCAACTGGTGGGGGACGCAGGCAAGCGCTTGCACACTGGGCGCAGCCGCAATGACCAAGTGGCTACAGACATTCGCCTGTGGTTGCGGGACGAAATTGACCAACTCAGTGAGTTGTTGGCTGAGTTACAGCGCTCATTGCTGTCTGTTGCCAAGCGCCATGTTGACGTGATAATGCCGGGCTTCACACATTTACAAGTGGCGCAACCGGTGAGTTTTGGTCACCACATGTTGGCCTATGTTGAAATGTTTTCGCGCGATGCGCAGCGCTTGGCTGATGTGCGCAAACGCGTCAATGTATTGCCCTTGGGCGCAGCCGCGCTGGCTGGTACCAGCTACCCCCTCAACCGTGACATGGTGGCCGATTTGTTGGGCATGGAAGGGGTGTGCCAGAACAGCCTCGATGCTGTCAGCGACCGCGACTTTGCCATCGAGTTCTCTGCGGCTGCTGCCATTATCATGGTGCACACCAGCCGCTTGAGCGAAGAACTGATTGTGTGGATGAGCCAAAACTTTGGCTTTGTGCGCATTGCCGATCGCTTCACCACCGGCAGCTCCATCATGCCGCAGAAGAAAAACCCTGACGTGCCAGAACTGGCGCGTGGCAAGACAGGCCGCGTGGTGGGCCATTTGATGGGCCTCATCACCCTCATGAAAGGCCAACCCTTGGCCTACAACAAAGACAACCAAGAAGACAAAGAGCCCCTGTTTGACACGGTAGACACCGTACGAGACACCTTGCGCATATTCTCTGAAATGATGGGTGGCCAACTCAACCCTGCCACAGGCGAGCGCGAAGGCGGTATCACTGTCAACGCCCAAGCCATGGAGCAAGCTGCATTGCGCGGCTATGCCACCGCCACAGACTTGGCCGACTACTTGGTCAATAAAGGCTTGCCCTTCAGGGACGCCCACGAAGTGGTGGCGCACGCTGTTAAAACGGCCATTGCCCAAGGCATCGATTTGAGCGAGCTGAGCTTAAACGCCCTACAAGCATTCGACGCGCGCATTGAGGCCGATGTATTTGAGTGTTTGAGCTTGCGAGGCTCTTTGAATGCCCGCCAAACCACTGGCGGCACAGCGCCCAGCCAAGTGCTGCTGCAAATTGCCAGACATGAGAAGCGCTTAAATGGCTAACTAGATTTGTAAATATCAAAAATTTCAAAAGCTCCTAAGTGTTTTTCAAAACCTAGGGGCTTTTTGCATGGTCACGCTGCGCTAACATGCTTATTAAACCAACAAGAACCAAGTTAGGAGACTGAGATGCCCGTCATTACCAACGTTGAAGATCTGCGCCAATTGGCACAAGCGCGTGTGCCGCGCATGTTTTACGACTATGCAGACTCTGGCAGCTGGACTGAATCCACATACCGCGCCAACACCGACGACTTCGCCCGTATCAAGCTGCGCCAACGCGTGGCTGTGAACATGTCCAACCGCAGCACCGCCACCACAATGGTCGGCGAACATGTTGCCATGCCTGTAGCCATCGCACCCACAGGCCTGACTGGCATGCAACACGCTGATGGTGAAATACTTGCAGCCAAGGCTGCCAAAGCATTTGGCGTGCCTTTTACCTTGTCGACCATGAGCATTTGCTCTATTGAGGATGTGGCCAAAGCCACTGACAACCACCCGTTTTGGTTTCAGTTGTACGTGATGCGTGACCGCGACTTTATTGAACGCCTAATTGACCGCGCCAAAGCTGCCAACTGCTCGGCACTGGTGCTCACCCTAGATTTACAGATTTTGGGACAACGCCACAAAGACCTGAAAAACGGCCTGTCTGCCCCACCCAAGCTCACCATCGCCAACATGATCAACATGGCCAGCAAACCGCGCTGGTGTTTGGGTATGGCCGGCACAAAACATCGCCAATTTGGCAATATCGTGGGCCACGTCAGTGGCGTGGCAGACATGGGTTCTTTGTCTGAGTGGACGGCATCGCAGTTTGACCCTGAGCTGAATTGGGGCGATGTGGAATGGATTAAAAAACGCTGGGGCGGCAAGCTCATCATCAAAGGCATCATGGACGAGGCCGACGCACGGCTTGCTGTAGAAAGCGGTGCCGATGCACTCATTGTCTCCAACCATGGGGGGCGTCAACTAGACGGCGCCGAGTCCAGTATCAATGTCTTGCCGCGGATCGTGGCAGCCGTTGGCAATGACATTGAGGTGCACATGGATGGTGGCATTCGCAGTGGCCAAGACGTTCTCAAAGCCGTCGCTTTGGGCGCAAAGGGCACCTATATTGGCCGAGCATTTTTATACGGCTTAGGCGCTATGGGGCAAGCTGGGGTGACCAAAACATTAGAAATCATGCACAAAGAGTTAGACCTCACCATGGCATTTTGTGGCCATACCCAAGTGAGCACGGTCAGCCGTGACATTTTGGTACCGGGCACATGTCCTACCTAACCGTTTGATACCGTTGTTTGCCACACTGCCCGCCGAATGTTACACAGCGTGGGGCGGTGTGCAGGCATAGCCAACCCACACACAGGTATGCTTAGGGCGTGTCCACTTCGCCTACACATTCACCGACAACGCCAGCACCGATCTCAGCACTGTCTTTGACGGTGTCGCAGTCGCAGTCCCAATCGCAATCACCATTGATGAGGCGTATTGCTCACCTAGACATGGATGCATTTTATGCATCCGTGGAGCTCCTGCGCTATCCGCAGCTCACAGGCCTGCCCGTTGTGATTGGCGGGGGACGAGACGCACAGCCCAAAGCATTAGACGGCTTGGCCATAGACCAGTTGCCGCTGTCGCAGTTTGCGCGGCTGCGCAGTTACACTGGCCGCGGCGTCATCACCACCGCCTCCTATGCGGCTCGCAAGTTTGGCATTGGCTCTGCCATGGGCCTGATGAAAGCCGCAGCCCTATGCCCCGAGGCCCTGCTGTTACCAACAGACTTCGAACGCTACCGTGACTACTCGCGCCGCTTCAAACAAATCATTCTAGACATCGCACCAATCATGGAAAACCGCGGTGTAGACGAGGTGTATATTGACTTAACCAACGTGGCCGGCGGGCAGCGTGAAGGCGGCCGGGTCATTGCGCGGTTGATACAAAAACAAATACTTTTAGAAACAGGACTGACCTGCTCCATAGGCATTGCACCCAACAAACTACTGGCCAAAATGGCCAGCGAATTGGACAAACCAAACGGCATTAGCGTGCTGTTTGAAGCAGACTTGGCCTCAAAAATATGGCCACTGCCTTGTAAGAAAATGAACGGCATTGGGCCTAAATCCAATGAGAAACTCACAGCATTTGGTCTACACACGCTGGGCGATATTGCAGCTTGCGACAGACACTGGCTGATAGAAAACTTTGGCAACAGTTACGGCGCATGGCTATATGAATCTGCACACGGGCGCGACGAACGCGAGGTTGTTACCCATAGCGAGCCTGTATCGATTAGTCGAGAAACCACTTTTGAGCGCGACCTGCACCCCAAACGCGACAAAGCACAGCTGGGCGAGGTGTTTACCAAACTGTGCGAACGGCTGGCCAGCGACTTGGACAACAAGGGCTATCAAGCAACAACCATTGGCATTAAGCTGCGCGATGACACCTTTCAAACCACCACCCGCGACATCAGTCTGAACAAGCCCGTGGCAAGCGCCAAAGACATACGCCGCGCAGCCGGTAACGCACTTAAACGCGCCCCACTCAGCCGCCCACTGCGCTTGCTGGGCGTCAAATTGAGTCGACTGGTTAAAACAAGTGATCTACAACTCGACACACCAGCGCCAAGCACGTTGGATTTGTTTGACGATGTCGATTGATTTGTCAGCGCTTAACCACTGTCAGCCTTTACATGATGTGATGCCGCGTCAGCAGGACATAACAACTCACCACCGCCCAATAATCAAGCGGCTGTGCGTCTAAACACCAGCTTGTCTGCGCTTGATACGCTCGGCTCGAAGACATAGCCATCAGTGGCAAAGTCTTTAAGGTGCTCGGGCTTGGTCACGCGGTTGTCGACCGCAAAACGCACCATCATGCCGCGCGCACGTTTGGCAGAAAAACTGATGACTTTGTAGTGACCGTTTTTAAGCTCTTCAAATGCACACGTCACGATGCGTGACTGAAGTACTTTTTTATCTACAGACTTGAAGTACTCTTCACTGGCCAAGTTCACCAACACGCTGGAGCCGTCAAGCTCGGCGCGCTGGTTGAAGTAGTTGGCAATGTCGCTGCCCCAGTAATGGTACAAGTTGCTGCCTTTGTCGGTTGCCAGCCTGGTGCCCATTTCTAAGCGGTAAGGTTGCATCAAGTCTAGGGGGCGCAACACGCCATACAAACCACTCAAGATGCACAAGTGCGCTTGCAGCCAATCAAGACCGGCTTGCTCTAGCTCGGCGGCGGCCAGGCCGTCGTAAACGTCGCCGTTGAACGCCAATACAGCTTGCTTGGCGTTGCTAGGCGTGAAAGTGGGAGACCACGCTTGGTAGCGTGCCACATTTAAGCCCGCGAGCTTATCGCTCAAGCTCATGAGCTTGGAGACCTCTTGTGGGCTAAAGCCTTTGAGCGTGTCAATCAAGGTTTGTGCTTGCGGCACAAACAAAGGCTGGGTCGCTGTGGACGTGGTAGCTGGCGTGTCGTAGTCCAGCGCTTTGGCAGGGGAGATGGCAAATAACATAACCACTAGTTTAATAAAACAAAACAAACTGTGCTGCTTGTCCTGTGTCTGGGCTAAGTTTCGCTGCGTATTCTCTACTTCACGCACATACCGCGTGATTTAAGGAGTGAATAAATGAGCAAATTGACCACCATTGTCTTGGCAACCGCCATTCTGTCTACAGCCAGCTTAGGCGCCCTTGCCGCCAAGTCACATAGTGACGAAAAAGCGGCCATGGCGGCAGCCACAGTCTCGCTGGCCCAAGCCATCACCATTGCAGAACAGCATACCAATGGCGCAGCCATTGAGGCTGATGCTGAGCACGGCAGACAGAAAGGCTTGGTGTACGACATAAAGGTTCTCAGCCAAGGTAAGCGAATGAAAGTGACAGTGGACGCTGTGACTGGCAAGGTACTGGCCAAGCATGCCAAACATACCAAGCATGACGATCACGACAAGCACGACAACCATGACGAGCACGACAGGTATAACGCCGACGGCCTTAGTAAGCGCGACGCCAACAACAGTGACAGCAAGCAATAACTCGCAGACTTCGATTCAACTCACCTCTAATAAGACCCAGCCATGACCCCGTACCCACGCACCATGCTCGCCATACATTGGCTGACAGCAGCAGCCGTTGCAATTGCCTATCTCAGCAGTGATGACCCCACACATGGCACAACAGCCGTTGATGTATGGATGGGCAGTATGCACGTAGCCGCTGGCTTGTGGGTGCTTGGCTTGGTGCTTGTGCGCTTGCCTGTTCGGCTGTTGAGTGCATCACAACGACCTGTCAGCACACCCATGGTGGGCGCATGGCGTCGCCTACAAAGGCTGCCTGGCTATGCCCATGCAGCCTTGTATGTGCTGATGCTGGTAACGCCTGCTTTGGGCTGGATAGCCTTGTCTACGATGACACCAGACTTCGCCATGTTTGGCAGCAACTGGTCACTGCCCTTGCTCAACCAAACCACCAGCGTATGGCTAGACAGCTTGGGCGACATTGGCGAGATTCACGCCTGGGTAGGCGACCTATTTATTGCACTGATTGGCATACATGCTGCAGCTGCTTTGCTGCACCACCTAGTAATTAAAGACAACACACTGCGCACGATGCTGCCCAAACGATTCCAAACCATTGGCCCTAAAGCTGTCCGTTGAAGGTCAGTCTATAAGAGCGTTGCCATAGCTGTGTCTGCTGCAAACAAGCGGGGCACTCTGCGTGCTTTAACCGGGCGGTTGTAACAAGCGTCCATGTAAAAATAATCAGTGCGCCATGTTGACTACAACCCAATTAAAACGCTCTTAACGACCCGCTCTGGAATGGCATGTTTGAACACAGCACATGAGGTAACTTTTTTTAAAACTATCAACATGAACTCAACCAGTGAGAGCAACCGCTGCTGACGACCTGATGGCTGATTTTTTACCATTTTTTAAGCACCACGCTATCAACTGGCCCAGCACTGTGCGTTGCGTACTTTGTTAGCGAATGACAACCAAGGCCTACACATACCAACGCCCTACTGGCTCACAGCGGCATAGGTCAGTGTCTTTGGCATCCACGTTACTGACAACCTAACCGATCACTTAGGTATACCCATCATGGCGTGCACGCTAGGATGTGGCTTGGCTTGGCTTGGCTTGGCTTGGCATTGATGGTGGTGTTTGGCACATTAAGTACAGCCCTGTTGTTGTTAGCAGTCATTGTGGCTGTAAACAACCTCGACCTAGACTTGGATGAAAGCGACGTATTCTGTTTGCCTGGCCACCACAGAGCGACTACAAGCGTATAACGTGGTGAAACAAGCATACAAGCCTAGCAACATGCACATGAACAACGATGCTGGCAGCGCTGAAAAAGCTGACGAACATCTTGTACCCCTCACACACAGCCACAATTGAGCCATGAGACTTTTACTTGTTGAAGACGACGCCATGATTGGCGAGGCATTGGAGGCCACGCTGCGCGAGGCCTCTTATGCAGTGGACTGGGTGCGTGATGGCCTGATGGCCACAACCGCATTAAAAACGCATGGCTACGAGTTGGTTCTTTTAGACTTGGGCCTACCCGGCAAAGACGGCATAACGCTGTTGCGCCAACTGCGAGAAGACGGCCACGCCACGCCAGTGGTCATTATCACGGCTAGGGACAATGTGGAGGACCGCATTCTGGGCTTGGATGTGGGTGCAGACGACTACGTGCTCAAGCCATTTGATGCGAAAGAACTGCTTGCGCGCATGCGAGCTGTGCTGCGGCGCAAAGCCGGTGCCGCCGCGCCTGTACTTAGCAATGGCATTGTGAGCCTAGACCCAGCCACACACCAAGCCACGTCACCAGAGGCTGAGCCGAGTATTTTGTCTAACCGCGAGTTCGCGCTATTGAACGCACTGATGGTGCGACCAGGTGCCATTTTGTCGCGCAGTGAACTAGAAGACCGCGTCTACGGCTGGGGCGAAGAGGTCGACAGCAACGCCATTGAATTTCTCATCTATACACTGAGAAAGAAACTGGGCAGCAGCGCTATTCAAAACGTCAGAGGTGTGGGCTGGATGGTGGCACAAGCATGAGCTACTCCATACGCAAGCGTTTGTCGTGGTCACTAAGCTTGTCCATTGTGTTAGTGGCCACCATATCGGGTGGTCTGTCATACGTGGGCGCGCGCATCAAAGCCAACGACAGGCAAGACGACACCTTGCGCCAAGTTGCCCAGCTCGTGCGTCTACAAACGCCAGACATGTTGTCAGTGCGCGAGGCCGGCAATGATGACGACACAACCGATTACCACATTGGCATTGAGCCTATTAACCCCCCACCCAACTGGCCCGCCTCTCACGAGCAGCGGCAATGGCCCAGCGACTTAAGCCCAGGTATGCACAGTGTGCAGCTTGACGACGACAATTACCAGGTTATGGTGACACCCGTTAAAGGGGGCGCATTGTTTGCCGTATTCCAAGAGACAGACATACGCAAACACATAGCCAACTCAAGCGCATGGCGCGCCATTGTGCCGTTGTTGATACTCATACCAATTTTGCTATTGGTGGTCAACGACTTGCTCAGGCGTTTGTTGGCTCCCATCAATGAACTCTCGCAGGCGGTGAACCAACGCGACAACGACGACACATCGGCATTGCCCCTGCTGCTGCTGCCCACTGAGGTACAGCCAGTGGTGCTGGCTACCAATCGACTGCTGTCACGCTTGGGTGAGAGCATGCAAGCACAGCGCCGCTTTATTGCAGATGCCGCCCACGAACTTCGCACACCAATGACAGCCTTGTCTTTGCAAGCCCAGCGCCTCGAAGCCATTGCACTGCCAGCCGATGCGCGTGTGCGCTTGCAGGCATTGCTAACTGGCATCACCCGCACCCGCCACTTGCTAGACCAGTTGCTCAACTTGGCGCGCATACAAAATGCCATGCCAGCCAGCGCGAACAAGTCTGCCTCTGCTGCGCCGCTTACAACACCCGTCAAGGCCAGCTTTACCAGGGTACTTGAAAACACATTAAATGGGGCGCGAACCAAACAAATTGACTTGGGTGTGAGCGACGCGCCTGCAGATGAGGTGAACGTGAGGGCCAACGAAGACAATTTGGACAGCATTGTTCGTAACCTGGTCGACAACGCCATTCGCTACACGCCAAAAGGTGGGCAAATAGACGTCAGCCTACGCATTGAGCACGCTCACGCCATCATCAGCGTGCAAGACAGTGGCCCCGGCATTGAGCCCAGTGAGCGCTTGCGGGTTTTAGACCCGTTTTACCGTGTGCTTGGTACCGAGCAGTTAGGCACTGGTTTGGGCCTTGCCATCGTGAGCACCTTGCTGCAACAACTCAACGGGAGCTTGGTACTAACTGACCGTGCAGACGGTGGTACGGGTCTGTTGGCGCAGGTCAGGTTGCCATTGGCGCATTGACGTGCTGGCCAACTGGTGTATCAATGGCCTGTTGGTGTTACATCAACAGGCCACCCAGCCAGTTGCCGCCTAAAGCACTTTTAAAGCACCCGTCAACCGCTTTTAAACTGCCACAAGGTCACCGGCCAAATTTGACAAGGTGTCCTGGCCAATCATGGTGTGAGCCGGGTAATTCACATGATCACAACCCAGCTTGCAAGCTGCACCAGCGTGCAAGGCTTTGATCATGGCTGGGGTGAACTCATAGCGCACAAAGTGCACCGCAGAGGTTTTTTCGTCATTAGAGCGGTCCAAGTCTTCGTCTGCAATGGCGAAGACACGGCCAAAACCTTCAACCTCTACAAAGCAATGGTCCTCTACCCCAATTAAGCGAGCCAGTTCACGCCTGCGCTCGTTCACGTCGGCATACTCAATCAACATGGTGGCTTTCCAATTGCTGCCGTCTGGCACCAAGGGGGCATAGGCCTCAATTTCTTGCATGATGCCTTCTTCATCAAACACTTTCTCAATGCGCAGCATTTCTTGAATTTGGTAACGGACAGTGGTCTCGCTTTCAAACTGAAACACAAAATACTCGCCCAAATTAACAGTGCGCAGCTTGCGGTGCGTCAGCACCTCAGCCTTGTGGTCTTTGCGGTATTTGCTATAGGCCTCTAAGGTCATGAGACTGTCGCGGGTGATGTTGCCAGTGAGTTGCATGGTGTGTCCTGTAAAGATAAAAAAAATGCTGTCTCAGGTTTAAAACATTAACCAGCCAAGCCGTAGGCTTTACGTACCAGGGTGAGCGGGTGTGCCAACTCAGGCGCGCCCAAGCCGTTAACCTCAAAACCCTGTGCAATGTGGTGCCCGCCCAATGGGCAATCAGAGCTGATGAAGTCAGGCTTGGTACCGTCTTTCATAGTGGCCATGGCTTTGAACACAGGTTTGCCAATTTTCATGGCGGTTTGGTGGCCAAATTTTTTCACGCCATAGGTGCCTGCATGACCTGAGCAGCGCTCAATGGTGTTCAGCGTTGTGTGCGGAATCATCTTGAGCATTTCCTCGGTTTTACGCCCAATGTTTTGCACGCGTCCATGGCAAGGAATTTGGTAGCTGATGTTTCCCAATGGCTTGGGAAACTCCACCTTCAACAAACCATCGCGTTTGCGCGCCATCAAGTATTCAAACGGGTCCCACATGGCCGCTTGTACCAACTTGACGGCTGCGTCTTCGGGGAACATAAGCGGAATTTCTTGCTTGAACATCAGCGTACAACTTGGCACGGCGGACACAATGGCATAGCCCTGCTCAGCGTACTCAGCCAGCACAGGAATGTTGGCCTCTTTGCTCTTGGCCACAGACGCCAAGTCGCCGAGCTCTAGCTTGGGCATGCCACAGCATTGCTCTTTGTTGACGATGACGTAGGGCACTGCGTTGTGGTCTAGCACCTTGAGCAAATCTTGACCAATGCCTGGCTCGTTGTAGTTCACGTAGCAGGTGGCGTAAATAGCCACTTTCCCGGGTGTGCGCTCGCCGTTGACCACCGCGTGCGCTGGGCTTACATGGGCAACTTTTCGAAAGGTTTTGGTGGCCAGCTCTGGCAACCACGCATCTTTGTCAACGCCCAGCACCTGCTCCATTGCCTTGCGTACAGGCTTGGTTTTGTTGATCGCGTTGACCGTTTGAACCACGATGGGGATACCGGCCAACATACCGTGCGTGTCTGTAGATGCGAGCAGCTTCTCGGCCATACCCACCTCACCCTTTTTGAACTTGATGGCTTTGGCGCGCAGCATCGTGTGCGGGAAGTCCAAATTCCATTCGTGCGGCGGGGTGTAGGGACACTTGGTCATGTAGCACAGGTCACACATGTAGCACTGGTCTACCACCTGCCAATAATCGGCCTTGGCGATACCGTCCACTTCCAAGGTAGGGCTCTCGTCTACCAAATCAAACAGCGTAGGAAATGAGCCACACAAACTCACGCAACGGCGGCAGCCATGGCAAATATCAAAGATACGCTCTAGCTCGTCGTAGAGTGCTTCTTCGTTGTAAAACTCGGGGTTTTGCCAGTCTAGCGGGTGGCGTGTTGGTGCCTCAAGATTGCCTTCGCGTGACATGGAGATCTCCTGCTGGGAAAAGTTGTTTGAAATAAGTCACAAATGCTCAGCGAAACGCGCTACCCGACACATAGGCCAAGTAGCGCGTAACGCTCAACACTCGCGCCCAGTTAGCGGCGAGTACTGACGTTTTAAAGCAGTTGATTAATCAACCATCTCGGCCAACGCCTTGGCGTAACGGTTGGCGTGTGAACGCTCAGCCTTGGCCAAGGTTTCAAACCAATCGGCAACTTCGTCAAAACCTTCTTCACGAGCAGTCTTGGCCATACCTGGGTACATATCGGTGTACTCGTGGGTTTCGCCTGCAACTGCTGACTCCAAGTTTTGGCGTGTTGGACCAATAGGCATACCCGTTGCTGGGTCGCCTGATTGCTCCAAAAATTCCAAATGGCCGTGTGCATGACCGGTCTCGCCTTCAGCGGTTGAGCGGAACAATGCGGCGACGTCATTTTGGCCTTCGATATCGGCCTTGTTCGCGAAGTACAAGTAACGGCGGTTCGCTTGGGATTCACCGGCAAATGCATCTTTCAAGCATTGCTCGGTTTTAGAGCCTTTCAAAGCTGGCATGAGTATTTCCTTCAAGTGGTTAAGAAGTGCCGCAAAGTACATCGCTGTACCTAATCGAGCAGGTGTAGGTTACTCAGAACACATGACAAGGTCTAATGACCCTAATCAATGTTTTTGATTGGTTTTTACTATCGGTTCGCAAGGCCTATAAACAATAGGTTTTGATACTGCTCACTACAAATTGAAGGCTAATAACCCATAGAAACAATCAACTACTAGAAATAAGAATTATTCGCATCTTTAACGCTTCACTCATGAATAGCGGTTGCGCTTGGAACATAAAAAGCATGTGCCAAACGCTGATGCGCCTCACTGTTGCGGTCTGGTGGCTGGCGGCGCACGGCGCTCAGGTAGTGGTTGGTGAAAACGTCCAGGTAGTTGGCCAAGGTGCTGGCAGCAACTGGTTCTTGTGCCAGGGCCAGGCACAAAGCAGCTACCTCAGAGGTACAAAAATGGTCGTCGCGACTGGAGCGGCGCAAGCGGTAATTGGACGAAATGCCGGGGTGCAGACTCAGTACGGGAAAGGCGTCCAGGTAGGGGCTTTTGCGAAACATCTTTCTGGCCTCAGACCATGTGCCGTCTAGCAACACAAACAATGGGCGCTTGGCTGGTCGCTCGCTTGTTGGCTGAGCCTGCGGCGCAACGCTGGTGACCACTCGCTCAGGCTGCACAAACTCAGCGGGGAACACCACATAGGGTTGCCATTGCGGGTCACGCAAAACAGCTAGCAACTGGGGATCAACTGCTGTGCGTGCCCACGTAAATGCAAAAGTGTCCGGCACCACATCGGCGACCAGCCAGCCGGTATTGCTGGGCTTTAAGGCCTCAATGTCGCCCATGATCAAGCACACACCCGCATTGACAGCCAACTTGGGGCGCAGGTCGCATAGGCAGTGGCTGGCAACAAGACGACAACCGGCGCAGCGCACGCTGGCCGAGCCCCTGGCCAGGTAGGGCTTGGAGCTGGCCGCCAAGCGTTGGGAGCGAAGCGTGGCAACGGCATGGGGCTTTTTCATGGCATGAGTGTAAGGGCCAAGCCGCTGGTACACCAGACAGAAAAGGACGGCGGACAGGCTATCAACAGGTCGGCGCACAACAAAGAGACAGCAACCAAACTTAGGTAGGTCTTGGCGCTTGGCACAGGTCACTTGTTTTATTACAATACATAAAAATTTCGATTAGTACAATCGATTACGAATAAGTAAATTTTTTAAACGCAACCAACACTCAAAGGCGTTCCATGACCCAGCCACTTGCGCCAGCGTTAGCTGCGACCAACGCGCGGCTTACAGCGCCAGCGCCAGCCCCAGTACTTGGGCTGCACCACTACGCTTACCGAGCCAAGGACGCTGAAGAAACGCGCCACTTCTATGAAGATATTTTGGGCTTGCCGCTGTACCACATCATCCAAAGCGACCATGTGCCCAGCACGGGCGAGTACTGCCCGTACACGCATTTTTTCTTCCGCCTAAGCGATGGCTCTTACATTGCTTTCTTTGACCTTGGCGACGACCAAGCCGCCCTGCCCTCGCCCAACACGCCGGGATGGGTCAACCACATTGCGTTCTCGGTCGGCGACCTAGTCGACCTGGCCAATATGAAAACCCGCCTGCAAGCCCATGGCATTGACGTCATTGGCATCACAGATCACCACGTGTTTAAAAGCATCTATTTCTTTGACCCCAACGGTGTGCGCCTGGAGTTAACCGTACAACTGGCCTCAGCGCAAGACATGGCCAAAGACAGCACGCATGCACGCGCCCGTTTAAACGAATGGACGGCGCGTAAGAACGAATGGCGTGCTGAGCGCGCTGCCGATACAGGTGTGGGCACTGCAACCAAGCTCACACCGCTTCACAACGACAGACCTGAGATTGGTTGAGGCGAAGCCAGACAACATGAGTAATAACAACAGCAACTACACCAACCCGGCTTATAGCAATGGCTACGAATTCAGCGGTGGTGCAGGCTACGAGTTGCCCACCTACCCCTTTGTGACACCACCAGAACTGCTGGGTGCGCCGCCCACCATCTACCCTGTGGTGATTGTGGGGGGCGGTATGTCTGGGCTTACGCTGGCCGCGGGTTTGGCGCAGCTAGGGGTGCCCGCTGTGATGCTAGATGAAGACAACACCGTGGGTGTAAAAGGTGCTTCATCGAGGGGGATTTGCTACACACAAAAGTCGCTTGAGGTGTTCGATAAACTGGGCATCTTTGAGCGCATCAAGGCCAAAGGCGTTGAGTGGCATATAGGGCGCACGTTCGCAGGCAACGACGAGGTGTACAACTTCAACCTGCGCGACAGGGCAGACTTCAAACTGTCCAGCCAGCCACCGTTCATCAATATTCAACAGTTTTATATAGAAGGCTATTTGGTGGAGCGTATAGCCCAGCTGGGCGTGGTCGATATGCGCTGGCAATCGCGGGTCAGTGCCTGCACCAGCAACGGGGACAGCGTCAACTTGCAAATAGACACCCCTGAAGGCAACTACCAGCTCAATGCCGCCTATGTGGTGGATTGCACTGGCACAGGCACACCGTTTCACAAGTGGTGCAATATGCCAGTATCTAGCATCAAGCGCGACGACCGGTGGTGCATAGCAGACGTGCGTTTTAAAGTGCAGCCACCCACTGAGCGCCACACTTGGATTGAAGCGCCTTTCAACGACAACCGCGCCGTGTGGCAACACCTCATGGCGGATGAGGTGTGGCGGATTGACTACCAAATGCGCCCAGACGACGACCCAGCCTATGTCAGCCGTGAAGACGTGTTGCGTGAGCGCTTGGCCAAACAGTTTGGCGCGCAGGCTGAATGCGACATTGTGTGGGTAGGCCCTTACAGCTACCGCAGCCAACTGGTTGAACGCATGAATGCCGAACGCGTATTCTTTATGGGAGACACCGCCAAAGTGGTCAGCCCATTTGGTGCACGAGGCGGCAACACCGGCATCAGCGATGCCGATAACCTGGCTTGGAAAATAGCCGCTGTTCACCACAACCGCGCACCCGCCGCATTGCTCAACAGCTACCACCAAGAGCGCCACGAAGCCGCCAGCGTAAACGTGCAAGTGACTGCGCGCACCACACGCTACTTGCGTCCCAACGACGGCGCTGAGCGGTTGTTCAGAGACGCCACAATAGCGCTTGCCAAGCAGCACAGCTTTGCCCGGGCGTTGGTCAATACGGGGCGAATGGCCGAAGCCAACCCTTACACACGATCAGGCTGCTGTACCTACAACCACCCATTGGTTGGGCGCAGCGTGCAAAACGTGGCGTTCACATGGTGCAACGGCCAAGCCGCACACCTCAATGATTTGCTGCGCTGGGCCAGCGGCAACTTGCTGCTGCTGTGGTTTGGCGATCTGTCCACAACCAGCGCAGGTAAACTTCAAAATACGGCCCGCGTCAGTGGCGTACACATGGTGCAAGTGGTGGGCAAAGTCCAACAAACCAGCGCTGTAGAAGCCGTTCATGACGCAACAGGCGCCTTGGCTGCAGCGTGCGGTGCGCAGCAATGGGCATTGATTCGCCCCGATAGCTACCTAGCCGCCACTGGCCAAACCGCCAACGCCCAACTGATCAAAGCCATTGCGACCGCTTTGGCGCTGCCCTAAAGGCCACGCCACATGACTCATATGACCACCGACATACAACTCAACCTTGAAGACGCAGATGGCTTTTACGAGCAGTTGTTAGACGCGCACCTAGACTTGTCGGACAAAGAATCGGCCCTGCTCAACGCCAAGCTCATTTTGGTGATGGCCAATGCCATTGGAAACAGCGCCGCGTTGGCCAGGTGTTTGGCTGCAGCCAAGGCATAACCTCCCCACAGACCGCGCCCAATAAACGGTGTGCCCGCAGCAACGCCTCACCGTTTAAAATCAAAGGTTGAGCAAACCACACCCTAGCAAAGCCATTTATGAACGCGCCCACGAACGACACGCCTGACACCACAGCAGCCCCTGCACAACCTGGTTTGGAGTCTTTATCTAAATCGTTTGAACCAGCTGCGATTGAAGCTTACTGGGGTCCCGAATGGGAAAAAAGGGGCTATGGCGTGGCCGGTCACCGTGGTACTGGCCAGGCCAAAGACGGTGAAAGCAGCTTTGCCATTCAGTTGCCACCGCCCAACGTCACAGGCACGCTGCACATGGGTCATGCGTTCAACCAAACCATCATGGACAGCCTGACGCGCTACCACCGCATGCTGGGCAGCAACACGGTGTGGGTGCCGGGCACCGATCATGCGGGTATTGCCACACAAATTGTGGTGGAGCGTCAGCTGCAGTCTGAAGGCATTAGCCGCCACGATATGGGGCCAACACCTGCTGATGCGCGCAAGAATTTTGTGGCGCGTGTGTGGGAATGGAAAGAGCAAAGCGGCAACACCATTACCAACCAGATGCGCCGCATGGGCGACAGTGTGGACTGGTCACGCGAGTACTTCACCATGGACGATAACTTGTCCACCACGGTGACAGAGACCTTTGTACGCTTGTTCGAGCAAGGCTTGATTTACCGCGGCAAACGCTTGGTGAACTGGGACCCTGTGCTGATGAGTGCCGTGAGCGACTTGGAGGTTGAAAGCGAAGAAGAAGATGGCTCGTTGTGGCACATCAGCTATGACTTGGCCGACGGCTCTGGCAGCTTGGTGGTGGCCACCACTCGCCCCGAAACCATGTTGGGCGACGTGGCGGTGATGGTGCACCCAGAAGACGAGCGCTATGCCCACCTGATTGGCCACATGGTCAAGCTGCCGTTGAGCGATCGCTCAATACCCGTTATTGCCGACGAGTATGTGGACAAAGCATTTGGCACTGGCGTGGTGAAGGTTACACCAGCTCACGATGTGAACGACTACGCAGTGGGCCAACGCCACAAACTGCCGTTGATATGCATACTCAACCTAGACGCAACCATCAACGACGAAGCACCAGAAAAATACCGTGGCCTTGACCGCTTTGTTGCACGCAAACAAGTGGTGTCAGACCTAGATGCTGCAGGCCACTTGGTAGAGGTAAAAAAGCACAAACTCATGGTGCCGCGCTGTGCGCGCACCGGCCAAGTGGTAGAACCTATGCTCACTGACCAGTGGTTTGTCGCCATGAGCCAAGTTGGCAAAGACGACCCCACTGGCAAAAGCATCACCCAAAAAGCAATAGACGCAGTGGCCGGCGGTGATGTCACCTTCTACCCGGAAAACTGGGTAAACACCTACAACCAATGGTTGAACAACATTCAAGACTGGTGCATCAGCCGCCAACTGTGGTGGGGCCATCAAATTCCGGCTTGGTACGACGAGGACGGCAAGGTGTACGTGGCGCGCAACGAGGCTGAAGCCCAAGCAAAAGCACCCGGCAAAATACTCACGCGTGACGCCGATGTGCTGGACACTTGGTACTCATCTGCCTTGGTGCCTTTCTCCACCATGGGCTGGCCCAAGAAAACCCCTGAGATGGATTTGTACTTGCCCTCTAGCGTGCTGGTCACGGGCTATGACATCATCTTCTTTTGGGTCGCGCGCATGATCATGATGACCACGCACTTTACTGGCCAAGTGCCGTTTAAGCATGTCTACATACATGGCTTGGTTCGCGATGCGCAGGGTCAAAAGATGAGCAAGTCTGAAGGCAATGTGCTGGACCCGGTTGACCTCATTGACGGCATCGAACTGCCGCCCCTTTTAGACAAACGCACCACTGGTTTGCGCAAACCAGAAACCGCGCCTAAGGTGCGCAAAAACACAGAAAAAGAATTTCCAGACGGTATTCCCGCATTGGGCGCGGATGCGCTGCGTTTTACCTTTGCATCACTGGCCAGCTTGGGCCGCTCTATCAACTTCGACGTCAAACGCTGCGAAGGCTACCGGAATTTTTGCAACAAGTTGTGGAATGCCACGCGCTTTGTACTGATGAACTGCGAAGGCCAAGACTGCGGCATGATGGAACACACCAAGGCTGACTGCGTGATGGGCGGCAAAGCGCATGGCTATTTGCGCTTTAGCAAAGCTGACCGATGGATTGCATCGAGCTTGCAACGCGTAGAGGCCGATGTGGCCAAAGGCTTTTCCGCCTACCGCTTAGACAACGCGGCCAACAGCATGTACAGCTTTGTGTGGGACGAGTTTTGCGATTGGTATCTGGAGATTGCCAAAGTGCAGATCCAGAACGGAGACGCAGCTGCACAACGTGCCACACGCCGCACACTCATTCGCACCCTGGAAACCATTCTGCGCATGGCCCATCCGATTATTCCGTTCATTACGGAGTCTTTATGGCAAACTGTCGCGCCTGTAGCAGGGCGTGCAGGCCCATCTATCAGTATCGCCCCCTACCCAGTGGCGCAGTTAGAGCGCATTGATGAAGTGGCTGAGGCCGAGATTGCCAAGCTCAAGTCGTGGGTAGAGCAGTGCCGCAACTTGCGTGGAGAAATGGCCTTGTCGCCTGCCAACCGTGTGCCTTTGTTTGTGTTGGGCGACGACGCCTTCGTTGAGACTTACGGCCCAGCGCTCAAAGCGCTGGCCAAGTTGTCTGAAGTGCGCAGCTTTAGCAACGAAGCCGAATGGGCTGCGGCCGGGGACGGCGCACCCGTGGTGGAGCTGGGCCAAGCTCGCGCTTGTTTGTTTGTAGCAGTTGATGTGGCTGCAGAAACAACCCGTCTGGACAAAGAAATTGCCAAACTAGACGGCGAAATAACCAAAGCCAATAACAAGTTAAACAACGAGGCGTTTGTGGCCAAAGCACCACCTGCAGTCATTGAACAAGAGCGCGCACGCGTGGCAGGCTTTGGTGACAAGTTGGCCAAAATGCAGGTACAACTCGAAAAGTTAAAAGCAAAAACTTAAAACCTGAAGTTTATTGACTTGCCAACCAGCTTGGTTAAGACAAGCCACACACAATCAGACGCAACAGTCTGCTTGTGTGTTGGTGCTCAAGACAGCGCCGTTGCCGACCATCTACAAGACGACCAACTGAACTACTGCCCTGATCGTGCGTTAGCGCCTTTTGAACACAAAACTGTAGTCGGGCCCGGCAGCGTCCATCGTCATCAACTCGTTGCCAGTTTGTTTGGCAAATGCTTGGAAATCTCGAACCGCACCCTGGTCGGTAGACACCACGCGTAACAGCTGCCCTGACGCCAGCTCGGCGAGTGCTTTTTTAGCTTTCAAAATGGGCAAAGGGCAGTTCAGACCACGGGTGTCTAGTTCTTTGTCAATGTTCATAGGGTGAAGGCGCACACTTGATAAGGCGCCCTTAAATATAGTTAAAGATACTGGATTCTAGCTGTCAGCCTGAATCCCTCGCTAGCCTCTGGTTTAGCCCAGTGACTGCGCAAGGCCACGTATGATGCTGGTGATTGCTAGAGGTGTCTCATGCCAGCGTAGGAAAGCCAACAACCAACGCTACTTAGGGCCATGCCGTTTTAACCCAAGGAAACACATGGGCTACACACGCACAACCGACAGCCCTCGCGCTGTTGATCAGCCAGTGCGACACACAGGTCATACAAAAAACGAACCCTTATGTGTCTCGCAAAGTCCGAGCCACATTGACCCGTGTGACCTTACTCGCTACAGAGCGCATCCAAGTGCGCTCAAAATTTAAGTTTTTATTTTTTTATTACATTGGTAGATCGATCACCATGACAACACTTTCTTACTGGCGTTTACTGACCATTGCAGGTTCTGACAGCAGCGGTGGCGCAGGTATTCAAGCTGATCTCAAGACCTTTGCTGCGCTGGGTGCGTACGGCATGACTGCCATCACAGCACTGACAGCACAAAATACAGTGGGGGTGCAGTCTGTTGAGTTGGTGAGTGACGCTATGCTGCGTGCGCAGCTTGACAGTGTGCTGAGTGATGTTGGCGTAGACGCCATCAAAATAGGCATGTTGCCCACCGCCTGCGCTGCACACATTGTGGCCGCAGCCATTACCAAGTACAAAGTCAAACATGTGGTGTTGGACCCTGTCATGGTCGCCACCAGCGGCGACCGCTTGGTGAGTGTGGAGACCATGCACGCCGTTGCCACAACGCTGTTTCCGCTGGCCACGCTGATCACACCCAATTTGCATGAAGCCTCGTGGCTTCTTCAACGAGATGTCACACGCAGTGATGAGCTGGCAGATGCAGGCGCAGACCTGCTGCAACTAGGCGCACAAGCTGTGCTGCTAAAAGGTGGACACCTAGACGGCAATGAGCTCAGCGATTACCTGGTGCAACCCAACCAGCTTGTCAGTGTGTTCAAGCGCGAACGCATAGCGACCCGCAACACACATGGCACAGGCTGTACCTTGTCTAGCGCCGTTGCGGTGTATTTAGCACAAGGCTTGCCATTGGTCAGCGCAGTGGCTGGCGCACACGCCTATATTGGACAAGCTTTGCTAGCAGGTGCCACGATGCAACTGGGACAAGGGCATGGCCCTGTTAACCATGGCTCAGCCCCAGTTGCCACACTGTCGCGGTGTGAAGCTGAACCTGAGGCCGCGTTACAAATGCAAAACTAATGGTCAGTAGCAACGTGGGCAGCCGGCATGCGATACGAAACGCAACCAGTACCCCTATCGGATGCGCAACATAGCAGTTACGCGCTGTGACTCGCATACGGTTGCGGCCACACCAAACTGTGCAGCCTGATACCACAACGTGTTAGGGCTGAATGGGCTCCATCCACTGTGGCTCAATGCCCTTGTTGCGCAGCCATTGCGCCATGGCGGCACCTGTACCACCAGGCCAGCATCGTATATCTTGTGGCTTGAACAGCTTGTACTCCAACAATTCTGGGCTGAGGCGAATCTCTCCAGTTGCCACAGCATGGTAAGCAACAATGACCTGGTTCATGCGCTGAAAATCATAGACGCCAACCAAATTCAGCTCCTGTACAGTCAAGTTGGTTTCTTCTGCAACTTCACGCGCAATGCCTTCTTGCGGCGATTCACCAGCTTCCATGAACCCAGTAATGAGTGCAAACATGCGGCCTGACCACGCTGCATTGCGCGCCAACAACACTTTGCCCTCGAACTCCACAATGGCCGCCAGCACAGGCGTTGGGTTGTTCCAATGCGTGAAGTCACAACCGGTGCAGCGCAAACGTTCAGTAGGTCCGCTGTCCTCCTCTCGCGTTTGCAGCGACAAGGGCGCTGCGCATTGAGGGCAAAACCGATAAGTTGCGTTTGTACCAGACATGCCGTGCTTAAGACGGAAAGACGCCAGTGGACAAGTAACGGTCCCCCCGGTCACACACAATAAAGACGATGGTGGCGTTGTCCACTTCTTTGGCGAGCTGCACGGCAACAAACGCGGCACCTGCTGCTGAGACGCCTGCAAAAATACCTTCTTCGCGTGCCAAGCGCCGGCACATATCTTCGGCACTGGTTTGACTCACCAAACGCACTTCATCCACATTGCTGGGATCATAAATTTTAGGCAAATAAGCCTCTTCCCATTTTCGAATACCAGGAATACGAGAGCCTTCTTCTGGCTGCGCACCCACAATGCGCACAGCTTTGTTGTGCTGCTTGAGGTAGCGCGACACGCCGGTAATCGTGCCTGTAGTGCCCATGGCACTGACAAAGTGCGTCACTCGCCCGTTGGTGTCTTGCCAAACTTCGGGGCCTGTTGTCTCAAAGTGCACGCGTGGGTTGTCAGCATTTGCGAATTGATCCAGCACCACGCCCTCACCTTTTGTGCGCATTTGCTCTGCGAGATCACGGGCGTATTCCATACCGCCGCTTTTGGGCGTCAGTATGAGTTCTGCGCCAAAGGCCTTCATGGTCTGTACCCGCTCAATAGACAAGTCTTCTGGCATGATCAAAATCATACGGTAGCCTTTGATGGCAGCAGCCATGGCCAACGCAATGCCGGTGTTTCCCGACGTGGCCTCAATAAGCGTGTCGCCAGGTTTGATATCGCCGCGCTCTTGCGCGCGTTGAATCATGGACAGCGCGGGGCGGTCTTTCACGGAGCCCGCCGGGTTATTACCCTCTAGTTTCCCTAAAATGACATTACCGCGAGCCTCGCACACATCGCGTCCAATACGCTGCAGGGCAACCAAGGGCGTTTTGCCAATGGCGTCTTCAATAGTGGGATAGGTCATAGCAAAAAACAAATAAACAGAGTTTAGTAAAGACCAACTGTGCCACAAAGACCGAAACCCCAGAGTTTTGCCTTCCACAAAAAAATACGTTCAGTGTTGAAATCTTGCGCAAACTTATGAAGGACCGTTAAAACGGGTGCAAATCTGTGCAATAATTCTGGCTTCAACACCGCCGGGGTGGCGAAATTGGTAGACGCAGCAGATTCAAAATCTGCCGGTGCAAAACACCGTGCCGGTTCGAGTCCGGCCCTCGGCACCAGACATGAGCCCGTTGATTGTTCGCAGTCAGCGGGCTTTTTGTTGTCTGCTGCTCATGGTGTGCTCGCAAAACGCCGTCAATTCTCCTGCAAATCGGAGCAGCCATGACGCAACGCATGCTCTACGCTGCTTACCTTGCAACGCTGCACGCCACGCAGCCCCAAACGCTGTATCTGCGAGACGGCGAAGTCATCGTCTATCGACGCCCCAACACGCTGCACTACCAGTGCCGCTTCAAACTATCGCCAGACAAATGGACAAGACGCACAACAGGTGCCGCCAGCGTCGAGCAAGCAGTTGCCAACGCCTGTTCGCTGTATGACGAAGCCAGGTTTCGCCATCGACTGGGACTTGCACAAGTTGCACAGGACATTGCACACATTGCCCGTATCACATGTGGTGAACTGAGGCAGGAAATAGACAAGCGTCAGCGTAAAAGTTCTTACAACGACTATGTACGCATTATTGAGCGTGATGTGGTGCCCTACTTTGGCGAACGCCGGATAGAAGAACTCACCCGCAACGACATCAAGCAGTTCGAGCAGTGGCGGGACAGGCGCAACCAACGCACACCAACAGCGTCTACGCTGAACAACTATGCAGCAGCGTGGAACAGGCTGGTGAAGACTGCTGTGGAGCATGGCTATATCAGCGAAGCCACACCGGTTGTTCGACTCAGCACCGTTGGTGTCAAAAGCGTTGCTCGCCCAGCATTTACCGAAGCAGAGATTGTGCACTTGTTTGCACTCATGCACCAGTGGAAGCACAAGCCACGACATAAAGACGGTGAAGAGATGCGGCACCTACTGTGCGACTACATCGAAATCTTGCTCTACACGGGCATGCGGCACGGCACAGAAGCCATGAACCTGCGTTGGTGCGATGTGGAGTGGCACACACACAAGGGCGAGCGGTACTTGCGTTTGTGGGTAAGTGGTAAGACAGGTGGGCGTTGGTTGATTGCCAAACACCGTGCATTACCGGCGTTGGAGCGGCTGCAGCAGCGACATGCTGAGTTGGCTGCGATGTCATTTGATGACCTGCTCACCAGTCGTGTGCAAAAAAAGTTGTTTCGCCGCTCTTCATCTGGCACGGTACCTAAAGACTTTGCAGGCACGTTTGAGCGGCTGATGCTGGACACAGGTTTGTGGAAAGACACGAACGGACAACGCCGCACCTTGTACAGCCTACGACACACCTACGCAACACTGGAGTTGCTGAACGGGGGCACAGACATACACACTTTGAGCAAGCAGATGGGCAACTCAGCGGCAATGATTGAGCGGCACTACAGCAAGTTGACGGCGACTATGGCGGCTGAGAGGTTGTCGAGGTAGGTTTGGGTGGCGGACCACCAGTG